>Ga0209611_10000229_pt1 | contig 73984 bp, 50 predicted proteins | sample S1TSphgellanicum_3_FD_187693 | JGI IMG/M metagenome (GOLD analysis project Ga0209611, IMG submission 187693) | Host-associated microbial communities from peat moss isolated from Minnesota, USA - S1T2_Fc - Sphagnum magellanicum MG (SPAdes) (version 2) | ecosystem: Host-associated > Plants > Peat...
TTATAGCACTTTGTTGTTGTCGCATTCTGTTTTCATTTTGCTGTAACAAAGAAGGCGACGACAACAACACTATTGTCACCTTTTTCTCTCTTTTTTTGTTGTAGCGCCTTCTTTTCTTTTCTTTTCTTTTCTTTGTTGAAGCGTTACTACCATCACCTTTTATTTTCATTTTGTTGTAGCAAAGAAGATGACAACGACAACGCTGTTATCACCTTCTTCTTTTTATTTTGTTCCAACGCAGCGAAGAAGGTGATAGGAACAATGTTATCATCACCTTCTAATTTCGTTTTGCTGCAACAAAGAAATCGATGGCAACTTTGTTGTCGTCGCCTTCTTCTTTTTGTTTTGTTACAATGCAGCGAAAAAGGCGACGGCAACAACGCCTTCTTATTTTTGTTTTGCTACAACGCAACAAATAAGGCGACAACAACAAAGTTGCCATCGCCTTTTATTTTCTTTTCTTCTTTATTTTGTTGCAACGTTCAAGGTGATAACAATGTCACCTTCTGTTTTCATTTTGTTGCAGCAAAGAAAGCGACGGTAATGAGCCGTCGTCTTTTTCTATGGTTACGTTGTAGCGAAAAAGAAGAGGATGATAGCTTCCGTCAACTTTTTTTATGGCTTTATTACAAAAGAAAAATGGTGACTTACACCTATTTTTGTGATTTTGCTCCGAAAAAGGTGACGACAGCAATGTCGTCACCTTCCTCTATGATGGTTGTAATGTGAAGAAGGCAATGGCAACAAGCGATTTATTTTATTTTTGGTCCTTATGGTTTAGTTTATTAGAATTAACAATTAATAATGAAATGGTGGTTTTATTCTTATGTTGAAGGTTGTAATGGCTAGAGGAAGGAGATTGAAAAAAGGTGCTGGTGATTTGGAAGTTCATAAGCAAAATGTTGTTTCATCAAATCAAGTAATTGTTGAAGAAAATGTTGTTTCATTAGATCAAATAATTGTTGAACAAATTGTTGTTTCATTAGATCAAACAATTGCTCAGCAAATTGTTACTTCATTAGATCAACCAATTGGTGCGCAAAATGGTGTTCCATCATAATTGAGACCTGAGGAGCAAAATGTTGTTTCATCAGAAATGAGAATTGAAAATTAATGTATCAAGCAATCTATGTGGATTAAAGTTGACAAGGATGATAATTTGTAATATAGATTGAAAATTTCAATCGAAAAATGATGGGTTAGATTATTTTAGAACTTACATACATTTGATTAAATCTAGATTAAAGAAATTACATAAGTTTTTTTAAGTTTAATTATATCCGCACCTTCCATCGTTTGATGGAAGGTGCAAGATTTTTTTTATCAAAATTTTTTTATTGTAATATCAAAAAACAATTAAAGTTTGCAGGAGTTGTATCTAATTGTGTGATTTTATGTTTTATAATACCTACATTTTTTTTTTTTTGTCATAACCCTAGCCTTGGGCTCGTGACCAAGGCAAGGGTTAACAAGGGTGCGGGCCAAGATTCAGCTTAGGAGTCGCATTTCATTCTCCCGAGAGTGCAAAAAAGTGTTAGGGAATGAACCCTCACACTCCCAAATGAATTCCCATGTTGGGAGTTGGAGTCCCGGTGGACTCCCAAATCTTCAGAGGGCGATTGCAAGGGTCAAAACCCAATGCCTTGAGGATTTATTTATATCATTGGAAAGGTATTGAAACGTAGATGTCTAAAAATGGGCTCGCATCATTCATTTGGACACTTAAGACACAAGTTATGGCCAAAAAAAAAGCAGGGAATCAAATTAACAATTTAACTCCCGACCACTAAAAGTTGGGAATCGCCTCGATTTCCTTATGTGCAGGTGACATGCCACATACCATTGGAAATCTCTCAAGGAGGGCTACAAGTTTTCCTTAGACTTCATCTCAATTGAAGGTCATAAAGGTATGGGGCCCCAAAATCGTGGGAGTCCCAACTTCGAAAATTTCGGGACTCCCATTTGGGAGTCCCAAGACAAAATGCCATTTGGATGTGGGCCTCATGGAAAGGCACAAAGTATACTGTAAGGGGGAAGGTGATGGCTTCCCCCAAGTCCGAGCCATGGTGAGTCTTGTGAATCTGAGTTTACCCGTGATTCATCCTAACACCAAAAGTGCTTAAACTATGCATTAACCAACTTGTTGTTTGGTTTGTGCACATCCATGTGAATAATTGATGCTTGTCACTTTTCCTAATCCACATCCGGGAGCTCCAGCACGCCCCTATACCCTCAAAATGCTACGAACCAGGGAGCATGCCCCAACTCCTTACTCCTCCACTATTTTCATTTGAAACTCACATTGAAATCTATAAAGGAGGTTGGGAGCGTGTCATTTTTGAACTTTTTATGTGTAAGGTTTTAGGGTTAAGGTTTTTTAATTACAAAGTAATGATTTACTTTTTGATATTTTTTGGTTTTGGTTTGAAACTTGAAACCGACTAAATTTCTTAGCCACCAACATCCCCTTATCCACCTAATTTAGCTCGAAAGGACAAAGAAGGGACGAAGGTTGGGTTGAAATGGAAGTGTAAAGTTGGCACTTGCATTGTCGCATATTGTGCCAAATGGTTGTTAACTAAACATTTGAAGGAGGTGCATGGCTAAGTGGCAGAAAAGGCCAGACCTAGGAGGCCTTCAACTTTAGCAGGAAGTCCTTAACATAAAAACCATGCTAAAATGAATGTTTGCATCTTGGGAAATGCCCAAGCCATGCAATGACAAAATGATCAAAAGGTATTAGTCGCGCACGTGCTAAAACAGAATAGGAATGGGTAAAGCTGGTAATTGTTGCAAAACAATGTCCACCATTCCCAAAATTAATTTTAGTCAAATTAGCTTCAGAGCAACTATTACAAATGTTGGGTCTAAATGTGTGGGGCATGGGAAGTGCGCCTCAAGATGCAACATCACGAATGGAAAATGATGAAATTTTATAAAAAATGATTCGATCCACCCATTGTGTATATGCACGAAAATTGAAAATGGCATGGGATGTAAAAAATTGGGATCAAAAGTCGAGTAAAACAAATCAGACAGAATAGTTAACAAATATATTGGATTTTCATGAATCTAAAACGATTCATGAAATTAACAATAATAATCAATGTTTATTGTTTGCTTATAATTTTGTTTCATCCAAGGTGTGTTAAGGTTTAATTTGGTGATTTTTGGGTGTTTATAGGGTTAAGGAGATAACAAAAGAAGAGTTTGTTGCAAATGCAATTTAGGTTGAGATACAACACTACCATTTTTACACTGCTCGTCATGCAGCAGCTATTTATCAACTAAACATTATTCGCATATGGGTATGAAAAAATCAAACTACAAAGAGATATTGAATATGAAATATTTGTGTAAAGGTATAAAACCTTTATTTATGATTGTATACTTAATGAAACTTGACGCCCTTTCTATATCCAATAACTAGAAAATGAAAAGAAGTTAAATTGTGAAAATATAAACAAAAAACAAAATAAGTAACAACAGAAAAATGCATACCTTTAGGAATAAAAGATGACAACATTCTACCAAAGTTTGTAGTCCCAATTGAAAACGCAACCTTAAAAGATCATAACTCATACAAAAATGAATTAGAAAATATTAAACTTTAACAACTATGGAACATATGGAAACAAAGGAAATTCATAATTATAGTATAGATCTAGACAAGTGATAAGATTAAAAACCAATATAATAAGCAAAGTTTAAAATATAAACCTTAGGCTCTGAAACATATGAACTGAATTCCTATACATTAAATCATAAAACATAACCCTAAAAATCCAAATGATATTTTGCCATAAGCCTTATTATAACCCTAACTATGTAAACCTTAACAAAAAAAAATCCTAATGATATATGCCTTAAACCCAAAAAACTATATAAATTATATAATGCAAAATAAACAAATTTAAAAAAACATAGGAAAAAATTTAGAAACCAAAATTTAAAGGTTTTAAACTATAAATATTTATTGACTGAAAGAAAATACCTTAATCTTTAAAAATAATCAAATAATTTTTGTACAAAACCAAAAGAGAAGATATGTCTTTTACCTTTGTGTGATCTCCACAACCTAATTTTTTCCACTCTCTTCGAAGAAGATATAAAATGCAATTGTATTACTTCACATATGTGGAAACCCTAAAAAATTCCCCCTAAATTTAGCCTACTTTAGGTTAATTACTATACATTTGTGAAAAGTTTAAAAATTAATTTATGTATCCGAACCCTAAACATAATCCAATAGTACATATTTATAATAATGAAAAGATGTATTGTAATGTCCATTCAATAATAAATTAGGTAAACAAAATTTAGTAAAATATGCATTAACTAAACCAAAATGGCTACAATTATGGCATTATTTCCACTATAAATTGTTTGTAATACTTACATGTGGTACCTATGTTCATCATCCATGAACTAAGGCAAACCTTTATAAATTGATAGGTAGGATTGAGAGGAGGGGTAAGGGTGAAAAAAAAGAGTAGGTAGTTAATTAGGTATTTGACTATGTAAAAAGCATAGATAAATAGGTAGTCAGGTAAATAGGCAAATTAATACATAAGAAACAAGTTACCTTATCAAGGTGACTAGGTTTGTAAAATACTTATGTCAATAGAGTGGTTATGTACGTAGGGTGGCTAGGTCAATAGGGTAGGTAATTAGTATAGTGGTTAAGTTCGTAAGGTATGTAATTAATAGGGTAGTTAGGTTAGTAGAGTAGGTGGTTAGTATAATAGCTAGGTTAGTAGGGTAGGTGGTTAGTAGGGGATAATAAATAAGGTACCAAGGTTGGTGCAATACTTATGAGGGTAGGAAAGTGAGCAGGGTAGCTATGTGTAGCTATGTGTGAGGTCAGGTCCAGGGAAAAACGGCCACAAAGCAAATAAAATAAAAATAAAATAAACTACAGTGGTCAGCAACCAAAAGAAATGGAATGTGATGAACCCCATCTGACGTCGAATGAAAAAACGCAGCCCATCCAGTGGACAGATCGGCCAACTGGTGCATTGGTGGCTGCCGGTTCACTCTGGCCCATCCACATGATGCCCATTATGACTCTGCTGTAGATGAACCTCAACACGAGTTAGTACCTGGTTTCATCGTGTTAACCCATTTTGTAAGTAGATCCCCTATTTATTTCCTACTAAGTAGGATCTAATAGGTAGTCATCTAGGTAAGTCGCTGGTTCATTTGGCTTGTGCTTTACGGTATTTAATGCCCATGGATGGGGAAGAGTGTTTTTTCTTCTGGCGGTTTATCGCCATTTTTCTACTTCTAAAAAACCCTGGCTACTAATACAAAGGGGGGTTTTCATTTAAAATCACAAAAATCCAACATCAATTTTTTTCTGGGGGAGGCGAGGGGTTGAGGGTGTCATCACATTTATGCCTACTGGGTGCAATTTTAAGAGTTCCTTGAACTAATGTCGCCAACTTGACGAGATCTGTCTGAATCTGCCTATGGATGTTCACCACCCGGACACCATCAGCAAATTGAACAAAATAATACTGGTCGGGGACATTCCCAAAATGTGAGGCCAAGCTCCCCTATCATCTACTTGTAGGCCCCTTATTTTGAGTATGCTTCTACCCTAACCCTTAGGTGTGTAACGCACAAATTTGTGTCCGTTATACAAGCTTGGAGCCTGTAATGGACACTAGTGTGCGTTACACACCCAAAACGTGTAAAATTTGAAACCCAAAATTTGTGTTTGGGCAACATCATCGGGCCAGGAGCAGACAAGAAAAAAAGCTCGCAAGGTGACAGTCAGTACTAGTGTACTGGTGTACTGCCTGCAATAGAAACCTACAGCTGTTTTTTTGTTGTTTGGAACACAACGGCAGAACCGACCGACAATCTGCTGTCACCCCCAAGTCAAGCTCAGTGGTAGAGGGCTTACAGGACTTTCACCAGGACACCAGGCGAGACCCTAAATACCCCCTCCTCGAGATCTGTCCGGCGCTTTTTTTCTTGTCTTCTTGCACATGTTTTTTGGCCCTACATGGTTCTGCATAAAACCACGCAGCATTACATGTTTTTTTAATTCTGCAAAAGGCTAAACAATGTTTCTTTTAAATTAATGGCTACTCTATGTTTTGCAGCACCTCATTGAGTTGGACATCTGAACCTTCCAGGTATGGAACGTGCCACAGACCACTGGCATAGATTTAGACACCATCACACGGCTCTCCGCAGGGCTGCACTGTCAGGCTCAGAAAGGGCGCCGGACAAAGCTCGATAGGGGTATGTAGCGTCCCGCGGAGACCAGTGGGTTTGAACCTAGAACCCTTTTTGAGGTCCCAAGGTCCCAAAGGGACTATACCACTGTGAGGCACCCCCCTAGGGGCCTGCAATAAAGACCTACGGCCGCTTTTACGTCGGGGCATACCCAAACTTGGGGGCAGGCTTCTACGTATGGAGAAGTCTCTACCCACACTGCTCACTCCTGGAAGGTTCCCACTGTCGGACAATAAAGACGCGCAATCTGTCATTCAGGCAGCATAAACAATAAATTCACAGACTATTTCAAAAACCCTTTTTTTTTTACTGGAGAAATTTCGCCAGAAACCATTTTTTAAAACCATAATTACCTCGAAACTGGTTTTCTCTTCCATCAATGGAGCCAGGTTTCTTCAAATGTGGTAATAGATTGCCAGTGCATCGCCAGTGCAAGCAATTAATCGCCACCGGCTTTACTTTGTATTTAGCACTACAAGTTACAACCTACTGGTGATCATAACAATGAATTGGGAAATTGGAGAATGGGCTTGGGACGGAACAGGAAAAAAAAATTAATCTTGATATGTGCAACATTCCTTCAGAATTGAATTCCCAGGGGATTACTAGTAACTACTATGAATTCACAACTCGAAGGGTATTTTGCATGCTCATTCCTTGACAATTGAAGTTTTGGAATATTAAACTTAGAATTGCTGAACCTCTTTTTTTAAATAAATAAATATTCGGCAAAGAAGTGCCAAACAGGAGATGTAGATATGGTACACTCTACACTTATTGGCTCTGCCTTACAATCTGGATTTCGACCAGTGCTTCTTTATTTTGGCTAAAGGCTATTTCCATTAGGTGGTTGGCCTAGAGCCAATTACTGGACATAAGGGGAATCCTTTACATCCATAACCTCCTCAACAGGCAGATGTGAATCAATTTTCATCCATGTACACAATGGATATGGACTAGTTAAGAAACCAGAGCACACTGGTTATTGAACAGTGGGGCCGTATGAGCCAGTGTTGGGCAGTTCTTTCAATTTTGAAAGAATTGTCAGTTCCTGTTCTTTGGAAAACAACTCAAAATCAAAAAGTCAGTCATGGTTATTTCTAAAGACTCAAAAAACCATCAATTTTCATGAAAAACCCAGCAAAGAACTCCCTTTCATAGGTTTTTTGACTTTTTTAATTTTTTTCAAAACCATAGTTATATATCAATGCCTGTTTTTTAATTTTTGGATAACTGATGCGTAAGCATAGATATAACCAGGTTGATAATCAATGGGTATCTGTCTCTACTTCTAAGAACCACCCAACATTGGTATAAGTGTTGTGAATAATGAAGGCACATGAGCATACATTGAGACTATTCATGGTAACCAAAGCCTTTGAGCTTTTGCTGGACATAACAAACCATAGGGGAACATCCAGCTTAGGGGTTATGGGGTGAAAAATCTTTTTCTTTTGTGTCAAGAAATTGTAATCTCTTACAGCATGATGACAAACCTCTCCATGGCTATCTCAGCACCCTTTATTGTCCACCGTTGTTGATAAAATGGTATGGATTTGATCCAAAAACAAAAGAAAAAAAGGAAAAGAGTTGGAGCATCAAAAAAATGTCAGGAATGTGTCAATCCACCAGGAAAACGATAGGAAAGACAAAAAAAAATCATCAATTTTGGGTATTTTCAACATCCTTCAATACTATTTCCAATGTCCTCAATTTTTTTGGTGTTGTCTCCCGTGTCTCCCATCACTCCCTAACACACATTTTGTCGACATTACTGTCCTCCACAACTTATGAGCCTAGTTGGATGTCCCCTACCTTCAGCCAAGCCTATTTTTACAAGGCATGTGTTAGGTATGGACATTTAAGGGTTAAGTCACTTATGTGGATCATTGCCACTTTGGCTTAAATCACAAAGTTGAAAACAAAAAACACTGGTTGAAGGGGTAAGTTGCTTTTTCATACACTCCAATGATGCACCCAAGGATTTCATCTCATGGCAATTCTTCACTGATGAGATTCATAATAAAACCTTAAGGATTTTTCAAATTAAGGTTTAACATCAACCTGGCCATTAGTAAGCACTTCAAAATCATAAGTGTTAATTAAAGTCTAATATGTTAACTTAACATTGTGTTTCATGATAAGTAGGATTAAGTTTTAAACAATTAGCTTGGTGTTAAAGACTTAACATTAAAGTTCCTAATACCAAGTGTGATTGGAGCATTACTATTCAGGTTAGATTATTCCCAAATCAAATCAAGATGGTCAATTTTATCGAGACAAAAAAATGGCCAATCATTTTGTAATGATAGAAAATTTACTATTTTGAAAATTCAACAATGTTCCAATTGTTATACAAAATCCAATCACTTATTTTTCTATGGATGAAAGATATATTTTTATCAATTACAAACAATTTTAAATACTACATATGAAAATCATATTTGTGGTGAAATTTTAAAGGCAAATGGCTTCAAATTGATTGGGCAAAGATCTAGTTTATTTTTTAAGCTTTTGATCATATGGATAAAAGAAGAACTTTGGGCTAGCATGAATTAAGCTTTTGTTCCTTTTACATTCCATGTATTTGCCTGGAAGACATAGGTTGAAAGTGTAAAATTATTGCGTTCTTTGTTGTGTATGACTTTTTAAACACCTTGAGGTCTTTCTCCTTTGTTTTTAAAAGTTATGTCCATATGACATTATTTCTTTGTACAGATGTAATAGTGGGTGTCAAACCTTTCTTTATGTTTTTGAAATCATGGCTTATTACAATCAACATTAATTTGAAAGGAATTAATGAGAGAAGATCATCTTCCATTTAACTTTGATGTCCTTTCTACCACATGTTATAGCTTATGTCAAAAAGGTGTAACGTGAGATAAAATGTAAGAAGATGTTCCAAGAGATTAATGTTAATCTATAAAAACTACCTCCCCAAGGTTGATTTTTGCATAAGCATTAATCTCATAAGAAATGTTCTAAACCAACCACTTGTAAACCTAACAATCAATGTTGATTTCCCATTAACGCTAATCTTCATTAAAATACACACATGTTTGACACTCACTATTGTTTTATGGCTCATACTTAAGGTGTGTATATGTATTAGTTCATGTCTTTTGCTTTGAGTAATAGTTATTTATTAAGGATTTTCATTTTTTTAAATGTTGTAGAAGGATTTATTGAAATGAAAATCATTTCACTGAAGTTTTTGAGAAATTAGGCAATGACTATGCATATTTTTGTAAATTAAACATAATTCTAGGATGTATATTAGGAACATGTCCCTTCTTGTTTTGTTTAGTAGGCAAATCCTTCTTGATCCATGATCCTACATCCTTGACAATATTCCTCAAACCCATAATCATAGCAGTGTCCAATGCATCTACTATGGTTGCCCCTAGGCCACCAAGACCATCCACCCCATGTTTGTTGAGAGGTTGCAACTCATTGAATCCCATTTCAAAGGTTTTATATCCTTTCCATGCATGTCAGAATGTCATTGCAACATTTGCTTACCGAGTTTGCCATAGTGGATCTTGTTATTTACAATCAAGTGAATTATATCATTTGTTCCAACTTTCTTTTTTATTATTAAATGTGATGATCAAAGTGGTTAAATTTGTTTTTACAACAATGATACAACCTAAAACACACGTTTAAAAATCAAATTTGCAAATCAAATCAAATCAAATCATGGTTCCATTAGCGAATCCCCATAGTGTTAAATCTATTGTTGGAATGATGTGATGCAACCAAAAAGGCAACCATGAAAACCACCAAGTTTGCATGATCAAATCAAACATATAGAGTCATTGTGGTGTAAGACGTACTAACATTCGAAAACTTTTCCATTATTCAATTTGGGGGGATTTACATTATTTCTGTTGTTCAACAAAAGTGGAAGAATTTCAATGCCAACTATACCATCATACTTGTCTCTCACCCATATGTAAATGAACCTTGTTGAAACACATATGTGGCTTCACTAACTGCAATGTAGATACACAAAACTCGTTAACAAAAGGAGCACCAAGAGTTTTCATGTTCCACATGAGACACAACTCTTCAGCAACTTGTTGGTCTCGATTGCTCATGTCACTTTGACGCACTCCCAAGTCCCTAGTTAGCCTCCAAATAGGTCTAACTTACTTAAACAACGGAATTGTGAGGAACTCAGGGCATGCTCCAGCTCTCAGCACTAGAAGGGGTAGAGGGGCGTGTTGAAGCTCTGGGATGGGAGTAGGAAGAGTGACAAGCTTCACTTACTTACTTGAACCTGCATCAAACCAACCAACAAGTTGGTTAAATCACTTTCTGGAACACCCTTGGTACTAGGACAAGCCATGGGCAACTCTGGACTCACAAAATTCACCACGGCCCAGACTCAGGGGAAGCCACCACCTTCCCCCATATAATATACTCTATGCCTCTTCGCGGCACCCACATCTGAATGGTTTTTTTGTCCCGGGACTCCCAAGGAAGAGTCCCAAAACTATCCCGGTTTGGACTCCCGGGATTTTGCGAGGTCATAACTCTTTGCTTAGACCTCCGATTGGGACGAGGTCTGAAGTGAACTTGTATCTTTCCTTGAGAGATTTCTAATGGTGTATTGCACTCCACCTACACGCACCAGGGTCGAATCTATTCCCGACTTTTAATGGTTAGAAGTCAAACTGCCAATTTGACTCCCGACCCTTCTTTTTGCCATAACTTGTGCTGCAATGTCCAAATGGCCCATGTGAGCCCATTTTCGACATCTACACTTTGCTAGCTTTTCAATGATATAATGAACACCTCAATGCAAAGTGTTTTGACCCCTACAATCGAACTTTGAAGTTTTAGGAGTCCCGAAGGACTCCCAATTCCCGATTTCGGGAGTGTGAGTTTCATCTTCACACTCCCTCTAAGTAGGGTTGCGACACATTTTCTACCACAATTATTATCCAAGCAAAAGCTTATCTAAGATTTAGTCCTAAAAACCCTAGAGCAAAGTTATCCTTGATCTAGTATTTAAGATCTACTTTAGCCTTGGCAAAGTTGTAGGTATAAACTTTAGGGCTAGGGCTTACAACCCAATCAACATTTTCTTTTTCTTCCACTTGCCTTTACATTGATTTTAATTTGCAAAGCATTAGACAAATGGTTGGTAGCACTGATCGCAAGATTGTTGAAACCTTCAAATGCCAATGAGGTTACATCTATAGGGATGATATCGAAAGCAAAAGGGGCAAGGCTCAAAGTTAGGTTCTCAACAAGATCCCCACTTTCCCATGCTTCTTGACGTGTCCATTCATGATTTTTTGTGATTGTGATTACAAGGCTAATGAGTGGTTGGATACATGCTAAGAATTTTGTCACCTTTGCACCAACATCCGCATCTTTGTAAGTTTGAATAAGCTCAACAAGAATTTGAAGTGCCGCATACATTAAAGGAACTTTGACTTAATTGTTGTAGAACATTTCACAATTGAATTATACAAAACTCTGTGGTGGCCAAAGACATAAATAACATACAAGTATCAAACGTGCATACCTTTGTAATAAATTGCAATGTATTTAATGTTTTACAACAATCCACTTTCCTATAGAAGATGGTGAAAGCCTATTGGTCCTTAATTCCTTGTTGCTCAAAATGTCAATAACAACATATAATGAATCCATTGCCATTAATAGGCAATTGAACATTGTTGTGGTTCATACCCTCTCTAGATTCATTGTTGTTTCTTCATCTATTACACCCATACTATTATATGTTTTAGCTAAGTATGCACCTTCATAGGTGCAGTGCTTTCCTTTAAGCATTATTAGGAGAAAAATATCATAACTCCCCAAAAACCTACAAGAGTGACAAACAATTGATCCTTCTACAAAATTTTGCAGGAGCCACATATAAATAAAGAACGAGGGTGTGGATGTGCCATCATCATACATAAATTATTGCATAAGGCTCGGAGTTATTGTTTTACTCTCCTTGCCTTTTACATCTTCCAAAGCTACAACAACTAACAACAATAGCAAAGGGACTTTATCCACTCTTGAATCATTCAAACATCCAACCTCTAACAATGGTAGGTGAGGTAGAAACTACAACTGGACAACGATAAACATTGCATCTTATAAAAATGAGCCATATGGTAGGCCATCCAAACCTTGAACATCAACCACATTTATGTTTTTCTTGGCTACAACACTTGATGCCACCACTTGGACAAAACTATCCAATAGTTCACATGTTTCTCCAAAAAGGATTATTTATGGGGTCAAGTTTTATTAACATCTAAAGTTATTAAAATGTCCAATTGTGAAAGCATGTCAAAGATTTTCATTGAAAGAAAAACCCCATTTTTCGACTTGTCTTAGGTGACTTAAAGTGTCTTTTGCGACTATTTTTGATCAAAAATAATCACAAAAGACACTTTTAGTCGCCTAAAACAAGTTGAAAAATGGGGTTTTTCTTCTAGTGTTTTCACCTCTTGAAGAAGAATGAATGTATATAGTAAGCATGTTTCCCTTCTTCTTGCTTGCTCTTCCATAATCCATCTTTCTTATCCCTACGAAAAAGAAGAAAAAAAAAAATCTTGCAACAACAACTAGCAAAGGAAATTACCAAACATTAATAGTAATGAAGATCACAAAACCAGACCACAAAAAGGCATCTTTCTCTACCTAAGATAAAAAGGAAAAAAAAAAAAAAAAAAAAAGAAAAAAAAAAAATAAAAAAAAGGCCTACTTAACACTAAAGTTCTCTCTTTGAGTATGATTATAACATAAGATCACTCCAACTTTTAAATAATATACATAATAACCCGCCTATTATTTCACAACCATAAGGTGCCATCCAAATACACCAAGAATTCTTTTCAATGTTTTATGATTTTTAAATATTAAGTGATAAGGGTTGATTTTTTTCCCCAAAACACCTAAGTTAAATATATGTATATAAACTTTGAAAAAATTTCAATTTGCATAACATGTATATAAATGTTTACAAAAGTATGTTTATGATTTAGGGAAAAACCAAAATATCGACAAACGTTTACCTTATTGTTCACATGGTAAAGATAAGGGTATTAATATTGACTAAAGAGATGAAGACTGTTGCTATAATCACATTTATGCCAAAAGGTGACAAAACTTTCCTACAAGCCATACACTTCTTATATTTGTATCATATGCCCAATGCATCACCATCCTTTTCGAAAATACATAGGTGCCATTATTTCTACAAACTTGCAACAACAAAAAAAAATTAAGTTGAATGTCCATTATCTCGTCAAACATGCAAAGCTCATGCAACATAACTTCATTCGTGACCATTGAGCAAAAAGTTAAAGTGTTTAGAGAAAAACATACCCTGCACATGGGGCCACATGGGGATCTTGACACCAATTGTCATGTTCCACTGTTCCTTTCTCTTTGTGAAATTTTTGGTTGTTCTCCCATCTTGAACGATGCAAGTTTCTTTTACATAGAAAGATTTTGGTTGTCAGAAAGAAAAAGAAAGTGATAATTTATCATGAACTTGGTTTATTTATGGGAACTTTGGGGAAAATGATAAACAATATTAATGTTTACTTGTGGACTTTAGTGTCAACCTAATATTTAGTCATTTCCCAAATCAAACCTTGACCTGGCTCGAGTCCTAATTGTGATATCTCAAACCCATGATTCTTAACCAATTATGCATATTTGCAATCCTAACAAAGACCTAGTGACATTCAAATCCTATATCCAATTCCATCCCTATGATATCAACTTAGTGCCTTAACATATATTATAGTAATATCGAGATCTCTGAAACCCACCCATCCACCTTAACCTTGGGCACCACCTCAAACCACCACCATCAACTAGATCTGCCTATGATCTTATCTCAGGGCCTTCTTGGGAGCTTAAAACACACCTATATGGAAATATGAAACCAAGAACTAACTAAGTTCTGAATCAAGTCAAAAGGACAAACTCATGTGTATACAAATGGAGACTTTAGTCAAAACATATTTCTTAGCATCAATATGCGTCACATCCAAGTCCTCATCCCAAATGAAAATGTACTCATAGGGCTCCACAATATTTGGGTGCAAAAACCTCTTAAAATACCACCTACAACAAAATGAACCCATCAATGCTCAACACTTATAACATCAACTCATCATTCTCAACATCTAGTATCAAAAGGACCCATCAATATCCCATTTATATAAACAAACAAGCCTTCAAGGTTATTGAATGTGTTTGACAAAGAGCTTACTGGATCCATTAATGTGAAAACTTAGCACATCAATTCACTACTAATGCATGTGACAAAATCATAGATTCCAATTTTCAGCTTATCAAATTAACATTTTTTCTTTGTTTTTATTTTTGAGTTGTTAGATCTAGGCTCACCCATCTGGGGAATAAGAAAGTTGATTTAGTATTTAACAAACAAAAAATAAGGTTGAAAGTAGAATGGAAAAATCATTTCCTTTGTAGTGCTTGCACCCAAGTTTACATTATAATCCCTCTTTTAGAAAACTAACAATAGGTGCAAAAATTGTTTACCATTTTGCCTGACTACAAGTGTTAATGTGTATGGCAATTGTAGACTAATCCAAATAATCCCATTCACTCACGCCCATCATAATGGAACAGGAGAATTTGCAATTCCTTTGAAAACTACAGAATAATGCACATCATAAATTGAAATGTGCAAGGTAGAAATGCATTTGAAACTCATTATTACAAACTACAGCAAGTTAACACATTATGTTACCTCTCAAATTCATTCATTACAGATGATCCCACAAGAATAAGAAGGCTCGGAGAACATACCTTGTACACACTAGTTAACGAAGTCCTTTCATTTCAAGCCTATAGTTAGTGTGAGTGGATACTTAGGCCTGTGAGGCAAATCTTGCCACATTGATCAATAAGAGTAAAGGAAGTTGGTCATGATGTTCTTGCATAGGTTTAGGGTTTAAGGTTGCATGAAATCTTTAAATCCAGTCCAAAGCCTTGAAAATTTGAAAAAACAACTCCCTGAGGAAGAAGAATATGTTTTTGTTGAATTTTTACATTTTTTATTGTACTAAAAAAAAACTACTACATGAAATGTCATGGAATCATAAGTCAAAAGGTTTTCAAAACCCTGAACCCTAAGCCCTGACCTTGACTTTTTGAAGTTTAAATCATCACTCCCGACATGTAATCTGACATTTACCTCCTTTGGTTTACCCATAATCTACAAGGATAGAGGTTAGAAAGTGGGGCTATTATGTCCCTAAGTAGTAACTTTATTCCCATTGGTTGTGCTCTTGGGCAAACAACATATTTTCAAACATCTTGTTCCTGACTTGTGACCCGCACACCTAAGAGATGTCAGTCACGACATTAAACCCAATTGTATGTTACAAAGTCAACCACAGTTGAGAAGCATAACACAAAATCAATACAAAATAGTTGATTAATACTAAATGCTAGAAGTTGTAATTTTCAGTTATTAACTTTGTAAAACTCACTTGAAGTTGGATTTGAGCATTAGCAACATGCTATTGGTTGAAAAGAAGACCCATATTGGACACAATGCCAAACTACACAACAACTTTACATCAAAATCCACATATCATTTGGAGAAGAAAACATTTTACTAAAATCTCATGCAGTTCAAACACCCATTTCATTTCAAAGGATGTTGTTACACTCATTCATTCATAGTTTCATAACATTGTGGCAACAAAAATTGAAATGAATGACCTTCATTAGGAATGTATAGTGGCCCCTGAACAAGATGGATTTTAGTTGTTACATCCAATAGCTGCCTAGCAGTTGGTGTTTCCCACATTTCTTCAAACTAAAGGAAATTGTGCAAGGTTTGATGTTGACCAAGATGGGTGTACTAATTTGATAAACAATCATGGCCCAAAAAAAACCAATGACAATGATTCAAATCATAATACAATATCATTAGGTCCATTTTAGATTTAATAGTCCAATAACAACCATTTTACTTTCATGAATGAGACTCCAATGGCAATTCCAATAAACATTATAAAAACTATTGATAACATGGATTAAAATGTCTCCCCCCTTCTTAAAAGCTCCATTACACAAAAAGCTTTGCAACCATCAGATTTCAAGTCCTACACCTTGACCCATGAGTTCTTTGTAAGGATTAGTACGTTGGAACTTATATCCAAGGAAAGAACAAAAACACTTTGTCAAAAACTTATAGTTTATTAACTAACTATGCATCACATCATTCATTTGGACATCAAGTAAAACAAATTAAGCATCATGAAACTCTAATTAATGACCAAATAGAGGAAGAGCTCTTTAATATAGATTAATTGTTTGGGACCCAAAAATGAAAAACTTGTCAGAACAAAAGCAAATCTAAGAAAAACTAAACCATCCACAATCATAAGATTCAAAAAAAACTTATAGAGTTTTATTTGTGTAGACCTTCAATTGAAGTGAGATATGAAGTAAAGTTGTAGCCCTTGTCAAAAACTTTCCAACAATATGCGGCACGCCATCTACACACAAATAAATCAAGGCAATTCCCAACTTTTAATGGTCAGGAATCAAATTGGCAATTTGACTTCCAACTCTTCTTTTGGCCATAACTTATGTTTTAAGTATTCAAATGAATCATGTGACCCCATTTTAGACATCTAAGTTTCAAGAGCTTTCCAATGGTATAAGAAACTTTTCAATTCAATGAGTTTTGGCCCCTGCAATTGCCCTCTGAAAATTTGAGAGTCCATCGAAACTTCGACTCCCAAAGTGAGAGCCCACTTGAAAGTGTGTGGGTTCACTCCCTCACACTTTCCTACACTCCTAGGAACATGAAATGTGATTATGGGCTTCACTATTGGCCCACACCTTTGCAAGCCCTTGCCTTGGTTGCGAGCCCAAGGCTAGGGTTGTGATAGACGATGTTTATTCTTATGTTACAACTATTGGAACTACTTTGAGATTCAATTATTGAATTCAATTCCTAAGTTAATTTTTCCTAAGTTAGTTGTACTAGTGTTTTTTGAACTTTAAGTAACTACAATTCAATTTCAATTAGTTGTTAACTAGCGAAAACAAAGTTGTGCAACTTTATGACCACTCATTGCCAACTCATGGAAAGAGTTCTAAATTACTAGATGGCAACTTTTAAAGGACTTGATAACTACAAAGGAGTTACTTCATAATCACTATAATGTAATTACATTTTCCATGTGTACATTTTGTTTTGCAACTAGGGGTTTAGTATTTGTTCCAATGTAGTTACATAACAATGGATGAACATGTTCAATTTGGTGACTATATGGCAACTCAGAGATAATTGTATGTGTAATTTAAACAATTATTTCATAACTACAGTGCAACAACCAAATGTCAATTACAACTAGCACATTAGACCACTTTAATTTTGTTTTGGGTCAATTGATTAGCAAGTGTTAAATAGGTTGAAACTCCATTGTAACTAAATGGAAACTAAGATAATTAGCCATGATATTGTTTTGTAACTATGCTCCCACAATAGGGTACGTCTATGTAACCAAAAATACAACTAGTCTTGGTCATTTGAAGTTGTATTGTGTTTGTTCAAGTAGTGTGTTGCAACTATGTGAAAACCTAGCCAAACTGATGTAGAGGTATACATGTCATTCATTGACAACTAAATAACAACTTATATTTTTTCCTTTATAATTTTTTTTTTTTTTTTTTTTGCATGGTTAATCTTATTTTAGAATTGTTCATGTGCCAAATAAGTTGAAAATTAATTGATTTGAATAATTATATACAACTATGTAATAACACAATAGAGACTCCAACCCATATTTTAAGCCCAAAAATTTCTAATGTAGAGCGTCATTTCCAACACAATGCTAAGGCTTTGCCTAGCAACAAGCAATAAGACACAACATGTAGAGTTTTGACCTCGAAAACAACATAGCTTGGTCAAAATGCCATGTATTCCAAAATGTTTTACAACCCACATGAAAAGACCTACATCTTTCCTTTTGATCTTGCAATCACTTTAAATCCTTTCTTCACATAAAAATTGATCCCAATGTCAGCCATTGACTACATATTGCTTACATAGAGCCCTAGTTGTAGTTTTGCGTTTTAAATGCATTATGGATGTGCACAAGTAGATGAATGATAGATTGGTGGATACTTTGTAATTTGTAATATATTTGTGTACATTTACATTTGAAAAAATGGTTTCAAGTCCTTGTGAATGGTGGTTGTTAAATTATGTGGTACCATCATAACAAGGAAGTATGTATGTTGGCTAAGATCAGGATCACCCATTTAATGGCAATCCTAGGTCCATATCCTCCTCCCAGTTTCTATGTTATCATATCAGCTGCCTTGGACATTATCCTTTGTGCATTTTTTAATCTCATATGTGCATTATCTTTTCTGCGTTTTCGAACATCATATGTGCATTTTTTTTTTTTTGCATTTTTGAGTGGTATATGTGCCAAAAAAAATTTGGGTGCATTTTCAAGGTGTTGTATGTGTTTTTTTTAAAAATGTATCTAAGTCACATAAGAAATAATAATTTGTAAATTGTGTACCTTTTGTACATATGCTTTGTTACAAAAAATTTCTCTCCCCCTTTCCTCAAGTTACACCAACATAACAGACTGAGCTTGCTAATTTTGACAGGTTTCAAGCATTGTTATTTTCTAGTTCTTCATCTCTTCCACACACACCAGCTAGTGCACCTTTGGGCATAGGATGCTCTTTTAGGGTTGCGTTTTCCACTTCATTCCTGCTGTTTTGATGGTCTCGGGTTTCCTTTTGTTTCCTTTTGTGTGTTTGCATTTGCATTGACATGCCTTGTACTTTTTGTGGATGCATTTCCATCCTTGTTTATATATATACAAGTTTTTCCCATTTTTCCTTTGTACTAACTGCTAACCATTACTACCTACCTATGACTATCGTGGGAGAATCTCCTGGTCTTCAAATCATTTGAGAAACTTTTGTTTTCGATGCAAACTTTGTTGCCAGAAATCCATCGCACAGGCGAGACGATGCGAGGACGAGTGTGGAGAATTCATGGAGAAAATACAAGAGAATTCAGTCTACAGATGGGCTTGTTTCCATTTCTCGCAAAGGTTTGAGCTTTGGATGACGAAGTTTTGCATTTTGTTTCTTCATTAGCGATGGCGGAGTTGAGAATACACTTGCTCCCTCAAGCTCCCTGGAGCAAAACGGAGCTGCGAAAGGTGTGGTCGCACTTGGCAACATCTTTTTTTACTAGAGCACCATGGAAAACATCTATAGCCCTTGTGAATTACATTCCAACATTGCCTGTAAAGCTTGCGGCAACGAGGATGCAACAGGAAGCAGAACGTGATTCCAAACGCAGAAGAAGCTGGGAAAATGATGAAGGAGGAGTGGTGTGGGATTCAGTCGCCATAGCCGAAGCCGTGGGAGGAGAAGTCATCAAAGAAGGTGCGTCAGGCAGCATTTGCACTGATACGCGCAGTTTGTTGCCTAATCAGTGGTTTCTGGCTCTGGTTGGCCCCAGATTTGATGGGCATGAGTTTCTGCAAGCGGCTCTTGCGAGAGGATGTGCAGGCGTGGTAGGGTTAACTGTGCCACAAGACTGGCCTCGAGGTTTTGTTCAAGTCAAGAGAGATACTGTGAAAGCGCTGCAAGATCTGGGATCATCTGTCAGGTCTAGGTATCAAGGCACTGTGGTGGGAATCACTGGCAGTGCAGGGAAGACAACAGCTCGAGCTATGACTGCTCTGGCGTTGCGAACACAAGATGGATTCCAAGTGCATGAGACTAAGGGCAATTTCAACAACCACATCGGTGTTCCTCTAACCCTACTGAGGATGCCATGCTCATCAACAGCTTGCATTCTGGAGCTGGGGATGAACCATGCAGGGGAGATTTCGGAGCTTGCAGAAATTGCAAAACCTAATGTGCGCATGATCTTGAACATAGGTCCTGCACACATGGAAAACTTTCCAGGAGGACTGATGGCTGTGGCAGCAGCAAAAGGTGAACTATTTGCAACTGCACAAGCTGGTGATGTTTGTGTTGTCAATGCAGATGATCCCCTTGTCATGGCTTTGCCTGTTCCTTCAGGTGTACGCATGGTAAACCATCAAATCTTTTGCAATCCTCAGAAATTGGCTGGAATTTTGCCCACATCCCAAGGATTGCATGTGAAATTGTGTCTGCTTTTATCCCTCTCCTATAATATCTCAGAGTTTGGGCATTCAACCTGGTCCATTCTTGAGTGATCGCGAAGCTCAGAATGAGTGTGGCCTGGTGTTTGGGCATTCAATCTGGTCCGTCCTTGAGAGGTCATGAAGCTCTGAAAATATGTGTGGCCTGCGCAGGTTAAGTTTGGGACAAAAGAGGGATGCGATGTGAGGTTAGTAGCTACTTCAGTTACAAAAGGTGGTTGTGCAGTGCATGTTGTTTTGGAGCATACTCATAGCCAAGAGCTTGGGATGCTTGACAACAGCAGTGTCATTTCTACAGTTGAATTTGAGATTTCAAGCCCTGGACGCCATTTAGCTATGAATGCATGTGCTGCAGCAGCTGTAGCCACAAGTCTTGGAGTTCCACTCACATCCATTGGTCAATCATTGTCAAGATATAAGCCAGTTGGGATGCGCTGTCGGTTAGAAGAACTAGGGCTACAGACGATCCTTATCAATGACTGCTACAATTCCAATCCAGTAAGTGCTGCAGCTGCACTTCAGCTTTTGCCTTCAATGCACACATTGCGACGAATAGCAATATTAGGTGACATGTTGGAGCTTGGTGCTATCTCTATAGATGCTCACAAGGAGATTTTGCAGCTGTGTTGTGATCTTGAGCTAGACTTAGTTGTGGTATTGGGCCCTTGTTTCTCAACAGCAGCAGAAAGCATAGCAGCTGCAAAGATTCTAACTTATTCAAATGCAGAATCACTAGCAGATCATATTGTAGAGCTTATAACCCCAGGTGATGCAGTGCTGGTAAAGGGTAGTCGAGGCATGCAAATGGAGGTTATTGTGAATGCAATCAAGGCACAAGCATCTTCATGGCATTCATGAGTGTTGCAAGCATCTTTTGACATTCCTTGATGTCTAGACTTAAACAAAGACGTCAACATTTTCAGAGATAGGATGCAGTCCTGGTTGCATAATGACCAGAAATTGCAATGCAAGCCAGCAAGCAATAGTGAGTCATATTGCAGAATTCCAGCAACTGCTACGGACATGGCTTAATGAGCAATTCCATTTGGTTTTCTAGCCCTGGAGTAAGATCTCAGTACCCATTGGCCTGCTTTTGGTGCCATTGTCTGTTTTCTTGATGGGCAGTTCTAGTGCTGTTATCATCAAAACAAAATCTTCACAAATGGACAGAACTTCCATATACTACCACCCTGTTTTCAAACTGATTACTCAGCATCCTAAAACATGTCCTGTCACCAACTCTTTCAGTGACCAGATAAAGATATATCTGCCAGAAATAGATGAACCACTATGGAGTTAATAAGGCATTTCTCTTTTATGATGTAAGGGGAAAAGTCTTCAGTTCTCAAGTCAGCTTTTGCCTCATATCTGTACAAGCTTCTGCACATGTTTATGCATAACACTGAACACCACATAACTACAACAACTCTTTTGGGATCTACAAGCATGTGCAAGACCTCGCTAGAAACTTAATGGATCACTTGGTAAATCACCAAGTACATGTATTGCACAACATTCAAGGCTCCAATATTTTTGTAGTATGAATGTCCTGAAAAACCATGCAAGCAAATGATTTGTTGACATGAGAGTAATATACCCCATTAGGTACCTATCAAGATGATGCTCAACCTATATCACTTGCAAACAAACCTTCCATGAGAGATGTTGCAGGGAAGCAGGCATCCACAACACACACAAAGAATCTTGCATGCCAAAAAAATTAGTAGCTTCCATTAGAAACATTCCATTTGTATTGACATAATCTCAACCAATGGGCCCATTGTCAACCAAGGCATTGACAAACTACTTGCTATCACATCACATCATGATGACCAACTATAATATTGTTAGGTTGTCTTTGGCTCAAAGATGTTGAAGTATTTCATGATTGGGGTAGTAATACAATTACTATCTAGTGAATTGGTCCAATCAAAAGCATACCTATTACAAAGAAATTGTGAGTACAAACTAATCAACTTGAAGTGCTAGTTTGTTATGATTTTCATTTTGAGATATTTGATGAGGAAGACAATTTAATGTTTGCTATAAAACCAGAGCTTTTCTTGATAAGAACTATAGTATTCCTAAACCAACAAGGTTAGAGCAAGTAGTTATTTCTATTCCATCAACAAATGTCGGGTTAGTTGAGTAGGTACTTGATGCACCTATTGAACCAATTTTTGTTCTACATGTTCTAATAGCTATACCTTATGATATTTTTAAGCAACATTTGCCAAAGACATTCTTCTAACTAAAAGTGGGATAAATGCCAATCAATGAGATACCTACTTGTGAAAAAGTTCAAAATCTACACATTGTGGGTTGGACTATCATAGAAGAAGAACAATTGACAAAAGTCAATCTAGGCACTAAGAAAATTTGCAACACATGAAAATGAATGTCAACCTTGAACCATTTATACGTGCTCAATTGGTTGAATTACTAAAGGACTTGAAGGTTGTCTTTGCTTGGATTTAGAAAGATTTGAAGGGGATACCACCCAAGATTGTGCAACATAGAATAATGTTGGACACATCTATTCCACCTACTCATCAAATAAGGTACCAATTAAAACCCAACTATGTAGCCATTGTCAAACAAGACATTGACAAACTGTTTGCTACAAGTTTCATTAAACACGTTAAAGAGGCTACTTGGCTATCAACAATAGTTGTAGTGCCTAATAAGAATGGGAAACTAAGGATTTGTGTGGATTTTAAAGAGGTAAAAGTTGTCACAAAAAAAATCTATATCCTCTCCTTTTTACTAATGAAGTTATAAACATTGTAACTAGATCTGACATTTATATATTTTTAGATGGTTTTTTTAGATACAATCAAATTTTTATAACACCACTATGAGAAATTGTGTCCATGGAAACCTCACTACCCTACAACTATAGCTTTGAAAGATTTAATTTCCAATTATACTACAACCATCCCATGGAAATATGAGGAATTAAAAAATAAAATATCACATTAAAAATTCATGGAGTTTTATTATAATTGCCCATTAGTTTCAAAATGGACCCATAGACATATGTATATACGATTTTGGTCAACCATGTATGACTTTGTTAACAAGTTGCATGAGAATCACATATGACAATTATAATACAATTTGAATAAATGAAACATTCATTGACATTTTTTTAATAATTATTTTACAACTAGTATATTGAATCTTTGTGCAACAACCCAATTACTAGTTATAAAAATAATATTATTATTGATTATTATTATTATTATAAGCTAGGCTACCATAACCTAATCTAAAATCATTAAAAGTTAATAATTAATAAATAACCTAGGGTACTATTTAATAATAATAACATTATTACTTATTAACTATTATGAATTATAATAGTTAGTATACCTTAGTAGATAAAGTATATTAGGGTAGAATTGTTCATCGCCTATTATTGGCTAGTGATTAAACAATTTTGGATTTTTATTATTTCTTTTTTATTTGTGTAATGTAAAACATCATGGGAATGCCAAGGTAAGTTTTATATTATATGTTTCAACTCCAAATGCAAACAAACAACATAGGAAAAACACACAAATCATTTTGAAATCAAGTAGTGTGTTTTTTTTTAAATGGCTTTTTATTTTAAACTTCACGTCTTCTTTGTTTCTTGTTTGTTTTTAACAATCTAAAGTGTTATGGGTGCACCAAATTGAAATTTACATTAACTATTTAAGTTCTAGAGGTAAAAGAACAACACACAAAAATCATGAAAAAGACAAATGTGTTGAATTTTAAAATGTGAATTAAGCTAATGACCAAACATTGACCTTACTTAATTTTAACTATTGAATTTTGTTGAGAGGAATTATACCACCAATACAAGAAATCATGGTTCATTCGATTAGAAAACTAGACCAAAAAGTAGTCATTTTGACATTTGTTCAATTTGACCACTTAATCATATTGGGCAAGTTGATTTGAACACATCGAACTTGACCAGTGGTTTTTTAACTGACCATAAGGTGGTCTTTTTTACTAGTCAAATTAGAACAAAAAATTGAGCAACCAAAAAATTTGAATTAAAAAAATTCAATTTTTAAATATAAAAATGTAATTAATGAATAAATAGCAAGTACCTACCTTACCTACCCACCATGGCCTCTTACCTTCCTATCCACAACCCACCTAAGTATTAGACATTTACACACATGTATAAGATATATATACAAATATACCTATTCCACATAGTATATGTTAGTAAAAGGGATTGAACCTTGAACCTTTTGGATCCACACTAATACATTGGAAATCAAACCACCACATCACTTTGCAAAACAATATGATATCAAATGCATTTAACATGTTTCCTTGAACTTCTATGAATTTTTTTATTAATGTGTATAACAACATTTGAACTTCAATTTTTTTCATAAATAGGTAAGTAGGTACCCAACTAGGTAGATAAGTAGGTATGCATGCCTACCTACCTATGTTTTAAATGTACATACCAATGTTGGATGGTTCTTTGGAAATCTAAGTAATAACTAGTGGTTTTAGTTCCAATTATACATACCTTAACTTGACCTTAACTTGTATTCAAATACATGGACTTAAACCTTACCCTAAGACCCACCTTTATTTTAGATCCATGTTCAACCTTGAAACTGGATTATTGTTAATTCCATAAGATTTTGATGACCTTGCATTAGCAGATGTTTTCCAAAATTTTAAGGTTTCAATTATTTTTCCTAACCTTAAGGATCAAGGTTTTGCAAATTTTTGTGGCACCTTGTATTCCATCGTTCCCTAGATGGTGAACTTTTCTCTTTCACATGTTAGCGAGCTTTGTCTCTTTTTTAGTGCTAAAGTCTAAGCTTTTGGTTTTTTTTTTTTCTTAATTACATGTCGCATTCCAATGTTCCTTAGACAGTGAACTTTTTTCTTTTACATGACAACAAGCTTCATTTTTTTCTAATGTTAGGGTTTAAGTTTTTGGTTCATTGTTCTTTTTATTGCATGTCATGTTCCATTGTTTCTTGGATAGTGAACTTTCTTTTTTTGTGTGACAACAAGCTCTGTTTCTCTTCTAGCACTAAAGTTTAAGCTTTTGGTTCTTTTTGCTACACATTGCATTCCATTGGTGCCTTTTATTTGTGGTGGTTGCTATGAGTAAAATGAGTGGCATCATTGAAGCATTTATGCTACATTGTTGAGGTTTTTGCTTCATCACCTTGCTAGGTTCTTAATTCATATCTAGGTTCTTATTTCATCGCCATCGCCAAGATTTTTGTTAATTTCATCATTGTTATTTGTTTCTTGCATCATCACCACATTTTTGGATGTAATAAAAAAATTATTATTTAATAACAAAAATTATTTCAAGCTCACCTTTTTTCTTGTTACTTTGTGTTGAGGTTTTTAATTTTTGTTACATTATCGAATTTTTATTGTAGAATGTTTGTGGTCATCATGATGGAAAGTGTTATGTTGAGGTAAGTTTTTTTTCTTGTTTCTCATCAAGCTTTAAGTTGTAGCACCTAGATCAAGTTTTATGTTACATTAAAACATTGGGTGTCATTGTAGTGGTGAGATAGTGTTGCAACCTATTTTATGTTGCTAAGGGGTCGTCATTATGGCCATCATAGTGGTTGTCTCATGTTGCAACCTAAAAGTAAAATTTATTTTTCTTTCCATTGTACCTTTTTTTTCTGTTTTTTTTTTTTTTTTTTTTTTTTGAACTTTTTTTTTTTTTTTTTTTTTTTTTTTGCATGATGAACGTTTTTGCTTTATGCCATCGTGCTTGGCATCACATTGTGTGGTAGCTTGTTGTGCTACAATTTTTTTCAAGTCAACAAAATATAGGTGTGTTCACTGTGTGTTACAACCTTTTATTATTGCAGTAGAACTCAAGCATTGTCATTGTGGTCATCACAATAGTCATTGTAACAAAACTACCATGTGCTACAACACTTTTTGTTGTAATAAAACATTAGGTGTTATTGTGGGTCATCAAGGTGGTCATCGTGGCGGTCATCTTGTGTGTCCTACAAGTTGCAAGTAAGTTTTTCTTTATCCATCACTTCTCTTTCATTAGTTTTTTACATCAATAAGGATTTTGCCATGTAGTAGTGCTTCTAGTATTAGGTTTCTGTGATGGATAAAATTCCATTGAGTTTCTTATTAAGTAAACTCTATAATTTTTTTGCAAACATAGTAGTAATGTTTTTGCCATGTAACATTTGTAGCTTCTAGTAAGTCTTTGTGATGGATGAAATGCCATTGAGTTCCCATGCATGTGTAAGTTTTATGTCTTTTTTACTTTGCAAACAATAACAACAAGGTTTTTGCCATGTAGTAACAACTTCCAATAAATCTTTATGATTGAGTTGATGCCATTGAATTCCCATACATATTTGAATTTTATGTCCTTTTTGTTTTTTGCACATAACAACAAATAAAGGAAAGCTTGACATATAAGGTTGTTTACAATGGCATCCACAAGTGCCACACAACCTATAACAACTGTTTCATATGATGAAGGTGATATCGATTTTATGTTTCAATTTGAAATTGAACTTGGATCACAAGAAGCATCAAATGTTGACATAGATGTAACTTGGGAGATCTTTATTCCAAAGTTGGTAGCGAATAGAAATCTATGATTTCCTAGTCATCAAACATCAACCTATTGGGCATTTTTTATGGTGAATGATGGTGCAACAATGAACATTTGTAACCCACATATGATGCATTGTTTTGTTTGTCACCCTACTCAATTGGAGCTCCTTGATGCTCAAGGAAAACATAAAGGATTTGTCAACTACAACAAGAACCATGACATAAGTGTTTTGAAAAAACATGCTTGTCATGACCATCTAGATTTGTACAAAAAATGGGGATTGTTTTTGTTGCAAAGGGTTATAGAAACCCAAAGTGAAAAATAGGGGTCAAAGAAGAGGAAAATTGTCCCTCCTTCTCAAATCATAGACTTTTTTGGCAACCAATGGCCTTACCACAAATCAAATCCTTTATAATAAGCCTTTTTGGAGGACTTGGTTTTTTATGTTGCAAAGGGTTACTAACCTTTATCTTATGTTGAAAATCCATGGGTATGACATTTGGTTTTTGATAATGTGGGTGTGTATAGTTTCCAACCTGCCACCAAATGGTGATTAAAATGCTCCCATATATGGTGGAGAAAACTAAGGAAATATGTGTCATCCCAACCCTTGCATTTTGTTCATTTGACCTTTGGATGTTTCGTGTGGGCTTTGATACCTTTGCTATTATTGTGAGTTTCATCAACACTTCATGGGAGCCTTGTCATGTGACAATTAGGGTTTTTGAAGTACATAACACTGCAAGAGTAGCAATGGCAAACCATGTAAAATCTTTTGTTGGACTCCTTTGGTTTACTTGACAAAGTAATTGAATATGTCAAAGATGAAAGGTCTAATTTAAACACTTTGATTTTTGCATTAACTTTTATTGTTTCTTGTTTTACCCTTCAACAAACATGCCCATTTGTAGGGTCATGTTTTGGGCATGCCATGTCAAAGGTAGCCCAATATGTTACTAATGACAATAATGTTTATGTTGGTTTTTTAGAAGTTAGCTTAAAAAAAACTCAATCTTCATTACAAAAAACCATTATTTGGATAAATTTTTTTAGTAAGGAGTGATAGGAGTGGAAAGAGTCTTGTATTGTTGGAAGATTGCTTGCCAAGATGTTGAAAACTCCAGTGGAAACATGGCTTGCTTTTTGAGTGATCCTATTTCGTGAAACATTGGAGTATTGGAATGTTATTTTAATTTACTACAAATGGCAACATGCTATTCATTTATCTTCTACAATGCTGGTATTTCGGACTTGGGCAATTGTTCAAACCATTATAGATACATTCCTTCCTATTGTGAAAGTTTGTGTCTTGAATCAAAGTGTTAGATATTGGTTGTTGTTAGATGCACTTTATTCTACCTTCACCTTATGCATTGCCATGAAAATTGATGTGGTTAGGATCCAAGCTTTAAATCAACCGTTGATTTAGGGGGACTTTGATTCAAAGTTGCAATAGTTCAAACTAAGGATGATGACATAAGTCATCAATATTTTATCCCCATTTTTGGCATTTGCTTCAACTTATAAACAAATTAAAACTCATAACATGTTGACCATCATGCTTAAACCCTGCTTCAAGAACATGAAGGTTATACATGATTTTGTGGGCCATGCACATGCTATTCTAAATGTGATTGAATATGATGTTAATATTGTGTGCCCTTTTTATTATAAGTGTTTTTTCATTTGAACCTTACTAGGGAAGTAGTAGAATCGATAGTAGTTGAATATGATGACTTTTTTTTGGGCAGATCGTATCAAATGATGATACAATCATGTCCACATTGAAGAATAAGTTGCAATTGTATTGATGATTGGTAGTATGATTAGCAGAAATTGAAAACCTTTTAATTTGGTGGGCAAACATGTTGTGCAATTTTTGCATGTTTTTTTCCTTGTTCATCAAGTCTTTGGTTTAATGGGATCATAAATAAAAATAAAGTGGATTTTCAATGTTGCCAATGTCATCACTAACTTGAGACAATCTAGGCTTGAGATTGAGAATTTAGATCGACTCATTTTCAACATAAAAAAAAGGCCTAGTTACGCTCGTGTTATGTGATGGACCTTTGAAGCCTATGAAGGTCCATCACATAGCTGTGATTGATGATCATAGCATAATCCTTTTCCAAAAATTCAACCATTTTGTTATCATATCTCACATGTGCATTAAGGACTTCTATCATTTGTAATGTTGATGATCTATCCAATGTCAAATGCCTTAAAACCCAATTTTGAAGAAGGATTTGTTCCTAGACTTTAAGGTCAATTGTTGATCTTCTATCATTGGAAGTCTGTCTAATCCATTTTGTTATGATTTCTCATGTGCATTGGGGAATGATCTAACATATGACCCAACACTGGTTTATTCCATGTTTCCTACCTTACTAGGGCTATGTTTCTAAGGGTTGAAAATTTGTTTTCCACCAATTAGATATTTGTAATATTTTGATCTATTATTTCAATTTCATCATTTTTCAAGTTCTAAGAATATTCGCTGATTTTGATGAAAGAACATCAATGTGAAATAAATAATTTGGGTCAAAATGTCCAATACAGTATGAACATTTGCACTTAAAATTGGATCCAATTAGATTGTTTCACGCAAAATTCAATGACAACACTTTCTTAACTTCCAAATATATGCAATCAGTGGATATTCTTTGCAAGCCTCTATTGTGGGGGCGCATGGACAAAGGTGGGATGGTCATCATGGTGACCATAGTGAGTCTAAAAAATAAAGTAAATACTAAAAAATTGAACTTTCATCCAATCTGACTACAATTATGACCATCCATGCTGACACATTTGTTTGTGGCATCCAATCAACTGGTTTTTATATGGTACATAACCCCAACTACAAAACAAAAACCAAACCCTAATACTGTAGCCTCAGATCTCTACTATACAACTCACAAATTATGACCATCCACTTAGCAAAAAGTAGCAAAATATTTCAAACTAAAGTCCATAAAAAACTACTAAAAGTACAGTGCAATACAACACAATTGGGACACAAACTCAAATCCTAAGAGACAGTCAGCAATCCTATGTCCAAAAAGAATTTTGAACACAGATGTTGCCACTTCCAAGCATCTTAGATTGCAAAATTTGACCTTCTTGAATGAAGTGTCAATTTTGAGGGACATGAAATTTTTGGAAAGAACTAAAAAGATGATTTAAAATGAGTGTCCCAAAAAAGCCTTTACACCAGTGAAGGTGTCTCATTGTGCACATTCTGCCCGTAGGGTTCCTTTAGGGCATGACCCACTATTTACTCCAGCAAAGGCGCAACTAGGGGTCAGCGTACTCGCCCAGACTTACTAAGGTGCAGAATGTACACACTAGGGGGCACATTCTCGAGTCCATAAAAACCAGGGGAGGCCTTATTCAGGCTAGGGAGCACATTCTCAAGTAGGTTAAAATCAGGGGAGGCCAATTCAGGCTAGGGGGCATATTCTCTAGTCCACAAAAACCAGGGGAGGCCTTATTCAGGCTCCCAGCAGCCTGCAGCTGAATTTCCTGCTGTCTTTGAAGAGCACTTTATATCCATGAATATCCCTCTTAGAAAAGAGGAGGGATCTTCCACCTACTCAAGGTTGGGAGGGCAATTATGCCTACCTATAGGTGTAAGACTACTCCCACTCTTAAGGAGTAGTCATAAGAACCCTCCTCCCTCCTACACCTTGCGATAATGTTTAGGTTCTTGACAAGGTTTGCCTGTTCACCTCATGCTTTACAATAGCTGAGGCCCATGGGTGGGGGACATTCCCAAAATGTGGAGCTGGACTTCCCTAACCTTGTCCTAAACTCCTTGGGAGCTCCTCCACCCTAGGGTTTTACCCTACACTAATGACACTATCATCAAGTTCAAAATCAGGAGTTCATTCTAAAAACGAAAAACTTGTTTGTGTTGATCAAGGAGGGAATCCCTCTAAATAGTAATCTTCTTTAGCAAAGGGTTGTAAACAATATGTTGTTTGTGACCAATATTGTTGTTTTTTGGCTAATTGGCAATTATTGACAAAAAACCAAATTCTAAAAACAATTAAAACTATGATACTGGTAAACTTTGACAAGCATTCAAAGCTTGCCCAATTATGTATTCTGGAAAAAAAATCCCCAGAAACTCCAGTCTATTCATTATGTTTTTCAGCATCAAAAAGTCTTGCTTAAAAATGGACCCCCACCCCCCAACAAGAGGAAAAAATCAACATGAAATGTAAGTTGATACTCTCAAGATTCAAAGCTCATGAAACCCTATAATTAACCAAACCATATTCTGCAATAAGCTATTGTGGAAACGTGTACCATGTACCTTGACCCCCATTTCAACAAAGAATTATGTCTCATTGCTCACCAAATTTGTGTCTGTGCTCACAGCTTGCACCTAGCTCCTGCCAATTTTATTCACTCTGTTGGATGTGGTCTCCATCCCCATTGTTTACCCCTACAAACTTAGTGGTATGCTTCGCGCCTTGCTTTCATTGACAATGATGTATTTTCAAAAGATTTAGTCAAAAGATTTTAGATATTCTCCAGAATATGTTTACAACTTCTCATCAAGAATCTCACCTTTCCTTGCAACTGTGATTACAATCCTCACAACTCTACAGAACTAAGAATCATTAGTCAAATGTAAACATGAGTCCATCATGAATTTGACACTGCTTTGTCAGCAAGATTACTAACTACCCTATGAGATATGGGGCAATGAGATGTTAGTGTACAAATCATGTGTAGGCAACCAAAAGAATTTCCAATTTTAGTATGCTCAGCATGACCTAGAAAATTCAAGTTCCACTCCACCCTTATGCAAATAATGTACACCATCCACATGCAGATGCGCTGTCATGTTAAGACTCTGAAGCATTGGCTCCCCTCGTGTGTTCACTGTGAATGTGGACATGCCTGCATTGTGCACATCAATGGCTCGAAACCTGCTCAGACAATATAGGTTCTAGTGTCAAGATAGTTGGCAACACAGTTCAGTATACCTAGAACATGAAGTATTTCAGCTTCGTTTCAGCAACACCCATTCTTCATTGATTGCCACTCATACCATATGAATAGAGTTTTCTCTAGTGAAGACCATCTATATACAGAAATTTCTCACCTGTCAGGGCCCATGCCTAGGGCTGTGCAGATAAGTGCTCGCAATATTGACTTGTGAGTTACCACCAGCACTAGCTCACCCTACACCTCAACACAAGCACACATATTATGTACATGGTTTTCTCTTTGCTTGTCACACACATATCTATGAAATTGCAGAGAAATCTCCTCAACAACAATTTGAACATAAAACAATGATGAGTGCAGTCATAACCTTATGGGAGTCACTCACAAGGTGTCAGACCATTCACCTTCATCATGAATAGCAGCGACAAGTTGCCACAACTACCCACTGACTTCATCAGCTTCTAACAGTGGGTGTAGGGGAGTACATAATAATCCACCCAAAACATAGGCAAACCATTACACAAATTTTTTGTCCTGAGTTCCTATCCAATTTCCAGATACATCAGGAAGACTCAGTCATGATGCTGGCTAGCACTCAAGAGAAGTAGCTAATAGAAAAAAGTCAATAGTATCCTCATTCAAGCTACAACAAGTTTGTGAGGGTAGGCTTGTCACACACAAATTCAAACTACACAATTGATATGCAAAGCCCCACTTGCCCAAGAGGGAGAAGTAAATGGTCCATTGTGTTACCTGTCCTGCCAAAATGTCCTCCCATGCATTTCTAGCTTTGTCCCAGAGATCCACAACAGGATACACACCATTCACATTAAAATTTTTGGGGTCCTCCCTCCATGCCCTGTACAGCTCTGGATACTGCTCCTTGGCATCAACTGCAAACAAGTAGTGTATAATACATGCTCTTAATTGGAGAGTCCTCAATTCAATAAAGCTAAAGGCAGGATTTGGACAGGTGGAACCTTAGTGCTGAGTCAAGCAGAGGGCTAATAATGGTAACCAAGATTTTGCAGGCAAAGGATCTAACTTCAAGGAACAACCCAAGAAGCCAAATGGATCATAAATCTGATGGTCTGGATCTCTGCATGTGTTACAAGCTGCTTACTAAAAAGCTCATGGAAGGAAGGAAGGAAGAAAGGTGAGAAGCTTACCATTCCTCATCCCCTCCAGAACCATGAGATTGGCCTCCCTAAGTGTGTCTAGAAATATAAGAGGTTCATCCCTTCCCTCCCATATAATTTCTGCACTTGTCTGCAAAGAAAGTCAACTCAATTGATGTATTCCCTTGATGCAATCATATTGAGATTCATAACAATAAAGCATACTGCACAAGCAATAGGAGAACCAGGAGACCTAGGAGACCTAGAGAATCTCCTCTCCTAAGATATTGCTGACTGTTAGCATTCTCACCACATGAATGTGCTTCCAGTCTGGACATAACAAGAGGGCAAGAGAGACATGAGAGAAAGTGGACTAGGGATGTTGGGACTTTGGGAAAAAAAACATGGCCTTGTGTAGATGATGATGATGAACCTGTTTACCTTTGCTCGTGAAATTGGGCTGGCAAAACATTTTTCAAACTTCATGTGCATAATTGCCTCTCTGACTTGCTGTGCTTGAGCTTTTCCTTTTTCTGAGAGGAGTGAGAGGTCAGAACTCCCCTGCCAATGATTCATACATCAATTACTGTGATTGTGAGCACCAGAAGCAGAGGGAGGGTTACATTCCTTCATTTTCCTGGCAATTTGGACTTCGAACTGCCACTCAAGGGAAGTATCTGAGAGTGTAATCAACAAGAACTCAAGTCTAGAGAATTTCTCGATTGCCGGTCTACAGAAAGAAACTTCTTGCTAGAAACTCAAGGCGTTGAAGAAGAAAAAGAAGAAATACCTGTACGCGACCTTCTTCGTTCCAAGAGCTTAAACCATGTCTCACGAGAACAATCGTCTTGGCGGCTTGAAGGGGCGTAGGAGTAAGGGGCTCTGTTGCTCGTCGGAAATCGTAAGCCCCACCTGTGAAGGGGCTGCTGAGGCTTCGGTCCGCCACAAGGAGAGCGTTGCTTGAGGTTGCACCATTCCTGTCTACTGTAACACCTTTTGTAACACCTAGTATTCAGCCAAAGAAGAACAAAATCATCACCATCCGTTACCCCCAAACATCCCTTACTCTTTCCACAAGATACCTGCAAAATGTCTTGAAGAAGCCGTCATCACGGCTGACATGATTGCAAAACCAGAAGAGGATTGTGGCTGCGAAAGTTCATCATGTTCTGATTCACGGAAACTGCTGGAAACTAGCACAGCCTGAAGAGAGGCATTGCTACAGTTACTGTACATAATGCTGCAGATGAGAGGAGACTCGATTTTGGATGCAACACTTGAGCATCACTCTGCCCAGACGCTGACAGAGAACAATATGGAAACGCTCTACAAGTGCCGCATAATTGCTTTGTTCCTTTGGTCAACAACAGCAATATCCTGGAATTTCTATCATACGGACTTACCAAACGCATCACCAGTTGAATCAGGTCCAGCGGCACGAACCGCCTCTGCAACACCAACAGAAACACTCCTCCTTGTACACATATGACATCTCCTCTCCCAAGAATCTCCTCCTCCGTCAACGTTCTCGTCATCTTCTTGGGCTCTCCGCACTGATGCTCCCCACAAACTAGACGACGTAAGCGTTGCTGTTGCTGTTGCGGTTGTTGTGGTGACTACTCCTCTGCCAATGGATCGCTTCAACGCATGGTTCTTACGGTTCTTCTTCTGAATCCTTTGGCCGCAGCAGGAAGGAGGCCATGACGAAATCTTGTGTGCTGCTTGCCAATTATGCACTGGAGCTGCTAGTGCAGAATTCATAGAGCTTCTCTCAGAGAATTTCTTTATAAATTTTATTTGAAAAATCCTCGACTGAACCTCAAATATGATCTCAATTCCCTACTCGCAAACTGAAATGAAACAAAGGAAAAAAAATTAGAAGAAAATAAAAATAAAAATGAAAGACTTCTGGAAGGGAAGTGTAATAATGGAAGCCACAAAGAAAACGCTCGCAGAAGCAGGCACCAGGTTTGGTGCTTTTCAGATAAGGGCTTCCTCAAAGGGGGGGATTGCTTTTCCGCGTCCGTTCATTTGTCTCTGCCGTCGCTGATTTTCTTGTAGCCACCCTTAAACGAACAAGTTCTAGAAGGAACTTCGTCTGGACAGCTGGAGCCACCAGTGGCAAGCAATTTGTCCTTTTTCTGCTAATTCGCAAATTTCCTACTAATTATTGGATTAGTGTACCTAATTTATTATTTATTAATTAATTAACTATTGAATAATTTGGATTAGTGTTCAAAGTTGAAATTACTAACGTTCATTTTCTTAAGTAAAGAAGCTCTCGGCAGTTTTTTTGACACTAGGGAGAATGGCTTTACAAAGCGAAATTTCCCTCCTGAGGAAGTTTTGTTTTTTCATCTGACAATTCGTCCCATTGTGTGTTCTGTGTTTTCAGATGTGGTCTTTTGTTTAAACTTTGATCCTTTCTTTCTTTTTCTTTTCTCCTATTCCCTTTCTGGGTATTATTTATTTATTTATTAATTTATTTCTGGTCTGGTTCTGGACCCGGTTCTTCACATTTCAAGACCCCCCCCCTTCCAAGTTTTAAAAAAGAAATCTGTAAGTGAGTTTGGTTCCAATTGGATTTGGTTCTACTTGTCTATGCAGATCTCAAAACCAAATTATTTTCTTGAACTGGCACAACATGTTTAAGGTGGCCATACAGGAAAAAAAAAAAAAAAAATTTAAAGAAAAAAAATTACAAGAATTCAGAACATTAACCTGGATAAGGCAGGTGTTGGGGTTGATTTTGGTTTCAATTCCAGTTACCCCAAAAATTAAAAAAATTAATCAGAATTTCGAACCTTTAGTTTGAGCACCTTGTAACCACAGATCAGGAACTGGAATTAAAACTGGCCAAAAATCGGAACTGGCTAACACTGGTAAAGACCTCCTTGCAATTTTCTAGTGAATTTAGAGAGCACATTGTGGGGCATAAAAACTTGTGAAACATTTCAGAAAACAAAGCGCCCATATGCATGGGCATTCCATCTCCAAAATGTCCCATGTTGATTCTTTCCCCAAATACTCAAGTATCTGATCAGATACTTACTTCTCAAGTATCACGAGAACAAGGCTTTTCAAAAATTGAGCATGGTCTTAACACTTGGTATCTTTACAAACCCTCAGCCATGAACTTTACCAAAATCAATCAGGCTTGCTCTCTCTCTCCTCTGCCTGGCATGGGCCCTTATTCTGGCAAAGCCCATGCCCAAGGCCAGGCTTTACCCTACATGTAATCTTTTCTGCCTCTTTTTAAGTAGTCCCCTTACAAGAAGGCACAATGAACAGGATGGACAGGTATCCTGGTGTCTAACCGACATAACCACTGTTCAAAATCCACATGCCCATATTGCAAATCATGAAACTCATTAGGTTATGGCATGTGCCTGATTGTGCCGAGGTTTAGGGTTTATGAAATTCCAATGTAAGGTCCTACCTTAGGTTGATGAAATTGAGAGCAATGGATTACACTACTTTTATTTATATTGGTTTGAAGAGTTTAGTCAACCAAGCTTCCATAACGTCCATCCATTGTCCAATAAGCCTTTTCAAGCAACTTCTTCATTGGTGGATGAAATGAGTTATTGATGGATGAATTTCATTCATTTCAAACAGAATATGACATTCATAGAGGAATATGATTCACCAATAATGAGTTAAATGATGATGAATGTATTTAAATTATGGATGAAAATTCAATATTCACAACTGAATTTTATCATGAACATCATCAAATTAAGTGATGATGAATAAACTTCATTCATTGTAAAATAGACATTACTAAATGAACTTCATCCATGAGCAGTTAATGAGCACTATTATCCTATGAAATATGCCTGGTGTTGTTTTCAATTTTGAAACTTTTAATAAATGTTATCTGATCTATTGATGTCATTAAATGTTATGTGACAACATTTTACACATGAGAGCCAAATGCCCTCCCTCTCTTGGATGCAATAAAATTGCTCTACTATAAGGCAACCATTTTACCTATAAATAAACCAAAATTCCCACTAATTTTTAGTGGGAAAATGAATGCTCTAATAAAAAGGAATTACAATAATCCATATTCCCCCTAAACCAAAACCTACAAGTTAAAAATATCAAATGACCATATTATTAAAAAATCAATGGATTCCATTATGTGGGGACCCAATGTTTTTTTTGTGCAAAATTTGAAATTTCGTATCATTGTGATATTTAGGATTTTCTGGGTGCATATTCAATGATTTTTTGAAAAGAAAAAATCACCCAAAGTCAAAAATAATTTAAAAATATCCTCAGATTTCTGTACGTGGCCTAAGTAGATGACCAAAAATATATAAGGACATTTTTAGAAATTATCATTTGATATTTGGCTTCCTATGATCGCCACCTTGCCTACATCACAAAGTTGAAGAAAATAATAATGATAATAATAAGAAATAAAATAAAATAAAATAAAACTGGTGGGTAGCAGCCAAGAATCAGAATCTTTAAAAAGCATCTTTTAGGCAGATATCTATACGGGTATCTACTTAGGTATCTATATTCTGAATATATCTATACTGGTACCCACGCCAGAGAAGCAGAGTGGTCTGGAGCCCCGGAGCGTGGCAGGGCGGTGGAGGTCGGGCGGCACAGGTGGCAAGGCGTTATACCGCCAGGCGGCAGAGACTGGGTTTGGCGCAAAGGGGACACAGAAGAGGAAGAAGAAGAAAGAAAGAAAGAAAGAACTGGCAAGAAGGGGACGGGGTCACGGTGTTGAAAGCGCAAGGATTTGTTTGCACGAGTGTACGCACAGATGATGGGGGCCTCGACAGCAATGATGGAGGCCGGAATGCAAGGAATCGCGGATTGGTGGCGAAGGGTGAACGCTTCTACGGCCTGGCAAGAACACATCTTCCTTGGTCTTGCGATTGCTTACGCCGTCATCGCTCTCGTTGCGCTCGTAAGCCACCTCTACCCACATTACTAATAGCATCAGCATTACGATGCTGCTCATGATCAGCATGATGATCATCAATATTCTTCATGATCGATCATTGCTCGATTCACTATTCTTTTTCCTTGTTCCATACTCGTCTTCCTTTCTCCCAACACACTGCTTCCTTGGGGCCGGCCGGCCAGCGGGGGGGCTGGCTAGACTGAACCGTCCTCACCTGTGCAGTGTCGCTTATGCTGTGTCAGATTTTGCATTCTTTTTCCGGTTTTCAAAATTAGGGTTTTAGTTCTAGGTTTTGTAGTGCCTTGTGCATGATGGTCTCAGAGATTTAGGGATTGTCTGACCAGGGCAGAGATTACACACACATCCCAGCTTTGTGATTCCTCCGGTCAGGTTTCAGAAAAATGTGAATGAGTTACTGCTACCTTGTCATGAATTGATGCCTGCTGCAGTATTTCACTGTGCATATGGTTGTTATGTCTCAGTATGTGGAGATTGAACATGTCTATATGTGGCTGCTTTCAGAAGTTTAGCTTTAATCCCTTGCATTTGTGCTGTTTGAATTTGTTGAAAGTGATCTCAATATCACTCTCAACAACCTGAGAGTTCTCTTTTCCCAGTAACTTACAAATTGTTGTTTACAGATTCAACTGATTCGTATAGAGCTCCGGGTCCCTGAGTATGGCTGGACCACTCAGAAGGTGTTTCATCTCTTGAATTTCATTGTTAATGGAGGTAAGCTATGGTGCCACACTCTTATTATGCAGATGCTTATTTTTGTGTTGTATTCTGGGAGCAGATTAGGATTTTCCTTAATTTTTCTGTATTGCTTTGGTGCAGTGCGAGCAGCAGTCTTTTGCTTCCGAGAAAATGTGCAGGCACTATCTCCTGAGGTACAGTACCACATGTGACTTTCCTCCTTGTGACATAGGAGTTGTCAGACCCAAGATTTTCTTACTGAATTGCAAAGATTTCTTGCCAAATGGATTGGCATTGACTGAATGCATGTTGTTGCTCCTCAGGTTTTACAGCACGTCCTCCTGGACTTACCAGGCCTTCTATTCTTCACCACATATACCCTACTGGTTCTGTTTTGGGCTGAAATTTACCACCAGGTACAACCATGCTTTGTGGTTATTAGTTTTCTGTGGTCAAAATTGCTTGGTTTCTTTTGCAGCTCAACCAGTTAAGATGAATCTTGTAACTTGCATATGAAACTCAGGATCAGATCAGTATACCAGCAGGTATAGTTGCTGTTCTATCACATATCAGCATTGCTATAAGCATTTGGGTACACAGTCTACTTGTTTTGATCTAACGTCAGGTTGGTGTCTGGGTGAACAGGCACGTAGTCTCCCTACAGATAATCTCCGACCAGCCTTTTTGATCACAAATGCAGTCATCTATGTCATTCAGGTAATATACTTGTGAAAATTATATTGGCTGAAGATACTTTGCACAACACCTTCCCATGGGTCACTTGAATGTTCAGTGAAATCCACACTATACCTTGGTTGACAACTTGCAGGCCTGCATCTGGGTGTGTTTGTGGTGGTCACCAATCTCAGTGGTCCTCACTGTGGCAAAAATTTTCTTTGCTGGTATGCAGTTTCTTCCTTGTTTCTCAAACAGGACTAGATGTCAGATTTACTGCTTAAGAGTGACGTGATCAATCCTCCAGGATAGTTGACTTTATAGTTTGCAATTGTGGTTAATTGTGCAAGTTTTGGTACATGTTGAGTGATGTCCTGGATCATGAGCATGCATGGGTATTGGTGGTGGCAGTTGTGTCACTAGTGGCAGCATTTGGATTTTTGCTTTATGGAGGAAGGTGTGACCTCTACTCTCTCTGATGTTGGATGGAACTGTCATTGCTAACATATATGGTGTACCATTTTCAGTACTCTTCAGTCAAAGTTCTTTTGCTCCATCTTGATAGGGCACTTGTATATATGTCATCTTTTGTATGTTGAGATGTGCCAACATCACTTTCCTTGGTGTTGCAAATGCAGGCTCTTTCTTATGCTAAGGCGCTTCCCCATTGAGTCAAAAGGTCGCCGAAAGAAGCTTCGGGAGGTTTGTCCAACTTACCTGGGCCCCTGGGCCCTGATCCATTCTTAATCCTGCCACAAGGAAACAATTGGCATGATGGTTTTCTGTTTGGAAGCATGTATTTTATTCATTGTGTAGTTAGCATGTAGTGTGCCGTAATGACATACTGAAGTGTCCTTTTGCAGGTTGGCTGTGTTACAGCAATTTGCTTCACCTGCTTCACCATTAGATCTGTCATAGTAAGTTCTCCAAGCACTTAGTGTCTTATATCCTGGAGGTTGCAGGTGGAGCTTGTATGCATGTGCATATCTATAATGGTTAGTTTGCTGGTTCATTGCTGAGATGTGCTCAATTTGAGATTTGCATGGTATCTGGTTGTTCTCTGGTATTGGCATAGTGTGTTTTCTGAAGCAGTATCACAGTATCTGATCAACCATGCAAAATTGCAGATGGCATTTTCTGTTTTCTACAAGGGAGCAGATTTGGATGTTCTTTATCATCCAATATTGAATGCTATATATTACATGGTGAGAAGCCCTAAAATGACTATGGCGATCACAGGTTTCCTGCAGAATCTTGTGGATTACTTACAACATAGGATAGTTGCATTGGGTCCACAACACTGTTTCCTGCAAACTGTATGCAACATTGAGGTACACTATGGGTTGTTGTGAAGAGTTCAAGATGTGGGAAGTTTAGAAATACCTACTTATTTTGGTTGGTTGGGTGTGTTTGGAGCAGCTTGTGGAGATAATTCCATCAGCCCTTGTTCTCTATATATTACGCAAACTGCCACCAAAGCGAATGGGTGGTCAGTATCATCCAATCCGGTGAAGAAAGTGGCTACCAGGCTGCAGGAGGATAAGGTGTACAGAATTATATGCTAATGGCACTTTCCATAAGCTGTGCACATGATTAATTCTCATGAAGTCACCAGCACAGAGATTGGCATATACTGGTGCCATTGTTGACAGTGTGCATGTTGTTCAATGAAGTGGCCAGCACAGAAGTTGGCATAGATCAGCACATTTGTTGGCAGTGTAGATGTTGTGATTGTAGCTTTGTGGTGTTATGGCTGATCATAAAAAAATTCCAGAAATTGTGGTCATTTTCTGTTCTCCTGATTTTCTGGCAATAACTCTCTATTTGTTATGCAGCTAGTATGTCTTGTTAAGGAGTAGGTTGCTTCTGCTTACTAGTTTTACACTTTTGCCAAGAGTCTTGAAGCTAAGAGAGACCACTTGAAACTAGCCTCGGTCAGCCTAGGTGATGCAGATGATGCAGGTGGTGTAATGGAAATCTCAAGGCAGTTAAATCCGTCACAGCCTGCCATGTTGGTTGCAGCAACAAAATTAAGAGGAATATTGTTGTCACAGGAAACAGCCTTGTAGATTGAAATGAATTGACTCCAATGCTCATGACCCAAGATGGGACTTCAAAGATTTTGTAGAAATTTGGTGGTGCATTTTGAAAACACAATGTAAGATTTATCTGCCAAGCCACTCTACTGTCGGTAGGATGTTACAATGAAAAAGGTGGTATCCCTGATGTGTCTTTTGCAAGTAGGGTCTCATAAAAACCTAACGGAAAGTTGCTAGTGTATCTGGAGGTGAACTTCCAGATTGCAATCTTTTGTTTGCAAGGAGGTGGGCAGTTCAAAAAGCAAATTGCCCAACTCTTTACTTTTGCCCATGATCACAGAGAAAAAGTTTTTGAAAGGTTTTTACACTGGGTAATGCCCTTGGAGCAAGGCATTCCAGGAGTGATCACCCTTGGCTGGCCTCTGGTGGGAACTTACTTTGGGAAAGCCCCACTCCTCAAGTGTTACCCTACATTCAAAAATATCAACTGAAACAAAACCTCTTTTTAGTGTAACCTTTATTCAATTGCATAAAGATTATGCCATCACTACTACTAGCATCTGATATGCTCATTTGGTCATTAGTTGCAACATTTTGCAATTGGGAGACTGTTGGCCATGTCGGTGCATGAAGTCTCCAAGTATGGGGAATGAGGCCCAACATTGTAGAGCACCCACAACTGCATCTGGGCCTCTAATAATGTTTACTACATCCAACATAGAATGTTAAATATTTTCTCAATCCTCACCCATAAACATGGAAAATTGGAAAATGTAATACAAGAGACTATTGAAAGATCACTTAGCCTACCTGGGTCAATCATTATAAATGCTGCGATCTGCATCAACCATTATAAATGTCACCACCTGGAATAATCAAAAGTAGTCATTTCATTTTACTTGCCCTTTTGGACAGCATCGTATGATGTGCATATTTTTGCATGTCCAAACTCCAAACTCAGTTTCACACCACTCAAAAGTTGTACTGCATTCAAAATAGTGTGTAAAGGTCATTATATTGCAGACAGTGGAGCTGCTCTTATCATATGTAGAGTTTTAGATCAGATTCTGAATTGTTTTCTTAGAGATCCTTGGTGCAGGTGCTATTGGATTAACAATCATATAATTTGACATTTTTTATGGTTTCTGAATTGTCTTTAGATTTGATCACTTTGAGCCAAAAACGATTTGACCATGAGCTATGTAGTTGTGATGCAAGATTAAGTGGGATTTGCAAGAGAGCTTGCACATATCTTACAAATGCAGGGGAAAAAATGGTTTAACTTGTCATTGAGAAGCCATGTTTTTTAACAAACTATAACTCTGTGGTAATAGTGCAATTCTGGAGCTTCTCTTCAACCAAGTCAAGGATTCTGTGAATAGTTCATAGATGTGTATTTGTTGTCTCTGTAATGCAATGAATTTTTGTGGCAATTTGAAATACCAATAAATGCACTTTGCTTGGAGTCTCTTAAAGATTTGTCAAAGGCTTCTTTGATTACACAAAATGAGAAGTTAGTGAGTCTTTTGATCCAATTTTACATCTTAATTGTTTGATTGTTAAACAATTCATTCCTATGCAAAAGTATTGACATATCCCACAATGAGTTACAAAGACATCCTCACCCTTTAAATAACATTGAACACAATACATTGACCTTTGGTATCATGGCTACCATGAGTTGGCTACCATTGTGGTGCTTTAGAGAATAACTACCATGTTTGATGTAACCAATTTAATGCATTTGAATGTGCATATGAACACTACTTGGGATTGACAATAATGGTCCCATAGTATCTACCATGACTTAGTAAAGTGATTTGAAATGTTAATTGTCATTTAAAAGATACAAGAACCAATATATCTCCTTAAATCATGCTTAATTAATGTGAGTTGATCCCACACCTACATTATGGCTTCCATTTGTCCAAAGAACTGAGGCACCCTTAGTTTCAAACTCCTGTTTAAATATTAGTTTATCCCATTGAACATCCAAAAGTAAATGGACCTCAACTATATCACATCATAGGGAGCCTGAGCTAAGGCTGATTTGAACACATACAACATGGATGACTCTTTAGCAAAGACTCGAATGGTTTAGGATTGTTAATGAAGAAATTTGTTTAATTGAAAAACCACTTGAATCATAAGATAGTGCTCTCATAAGCAATTGCACCACAATAGACTTGAAGGCAATTATTGGAAATCCTATGATAACATAATGTTGCAACCCCAAGTGCAAAAGGTACAGGTTTCTTAGGCTAGGTTCCCACTCAATTGAATGATCAGTTTAACCCATTGAACACCCACAATAATAGAACAATTAATTTTCATTGGTACCTAACATCTAGTAGTACAAGCTAGTGGTGATTGAATCCCAAATGAACTAGCCAACAAATAGTTGAATGCTAAAGCAAACACATGGGGTTAGAGAGGTTGCTGGAGCCAGTGATTGTTGACAAATTATCAGAATTAAAGTCCTTCTGTGATGAGTAACTCAAAAGCATATAGGTTGCCACAATTTGGATGATATCACTATACCAGCCAACTGAATTTTGAAATATGTAGAACAAAATACAATGCATCTTTCATACAGTCTTAGAATAATTTAACATCGCATTAGAAAAAAACCTGATCTAAGGATCAAAAGAGATAGCCTAGGCCTCAAAAATTCCCATTGAACATTATCAATTTCTGCGATGTAGGATTCCATGTGAATTTTTCATCCTCTGCCATTTGCTTGGGTTGTGGTCTCAAACTACCTTAACCTAAACCCAAAGCTCAAAGCATTATGGACCAATGAGAGAATCTAGATCTTGCTAGGCCTTAGCCAAACAAGTCAAGTGTGAACCACCCCTAAGGATTGATCTTTCCAATGTTAAAATGGGGATCCCAATTAGAATTGTAAGGGTGGGAAAGTTGAACACCTTCCATATGAGGAAAGTACGGGCCTGTATACCTATGTTGTGTAGGTTATATTTTGTGATTCATGCTGAAAGAATAGAATTAGACTTTCAAACATTAACTAACAGAGAAGATTTTTTTTAAAAAAACCTATGTTATTTGGTCATCCCATTACATATTTTGCACATTCCTTTTTCATTCTTTTGGTGGATTCTTTGTTCCTATCAACAATAGCTTGCCCCACATTTGAAGGCTCTCAAGAATGTAGTAGAGAAGTGTGTGTTCCAATGCATGAAACACATCATTTTTCATCATTAGTGACCATGAGCAAACCAATGCCATTTCGACAAAATCTTTCCCAGGAGGTTCTAGTAGAGGTCAGCTTTCTATTTGGTAGGAGCTTTGCTTCGGAGTCCGTAAAGCATTGAAGTCTTGATTACCTCAAGATGGTTGTGCAATATAGTAGCACATGACCTTTCAAAATAAATTTTCCATTATTTTTTGTTAACATTATACATTCTTCAATATCATGGACTGTCTTCATCTGTTGGAGGTCAAGCTCATTCTTTGGAGAGATTTTGGATTTGCAATAGCACCCATTTAACATAATTGAGATTAAATTGTCATTCCTTAAGCAAACAAAATTCAAACACAACATTCAATTAGCCTTATCAAGGTTAAATTGTTATTCATGAAGCAAACAAAGCTCAAACACAATGCCCAGTTAACATAATTAATATTGGATTGCCATTCTTAGACCAAACAAAGCTCAAATTATTTGCATAGACCTCCATTATACACCTAAAAAGCTCACAGCCTACCTAGTAGCTTGAATTTTGCTCAATTTTCATGCCAACAAAGGGGGCCAAAGAAAAAGAGCCAAATATGAGTTGTAAACTCACCTTTTCACTCCCCAGACTGAAGATACAAGGATACTAACATGAATACATAAGTATCTCTACACCTTATTCTCCAATCACACATGATGTTAGGTCAATGTGGCTCTCAAGAAGGGCCAAAAAAAAATTGTATTCAAGTCAAGAATATTAATTAACATCAAAACCTGGATGATGTCCTTGGTGGAACACAATGTTAAGTAGTTGGTAGCTTAATGTAAAATGAATGTTAATTACCATAAAACATTCAAAAGACTTAGATTTTGTAATAAAGGTTCAATGTTAAATAGCAACCTTTAAAAAAGGACTTTAAGTCAATGACAATTTAACAAAATGTTTTGCAATGTTCTCCCACCCACACACTTACCTACCTACTAGTTATTTATTCCTACCCACCTATCTCCCTATCACTTCCTCAACATAATTAAAAAAACAATGTAATAAAAGAACTTGTCATCACAAGAGTAAATAATGATGAGAAAATGTCAGAATTTAATATTAACCTAACATTAATAAGCATTTTAACATCATAGGTGTCAATGGAAATCTAAAAAATAAAATTAACATTGTATTTTACGGTAAGAAAATTTGAAGTCCTAAATGGGCTAGCTTGGTGTTAGTGGACTTAACACTAAAGTCCCTAACACCAAGTGTGATTTGAGCATTAGTTCTAATTTTGAAATCAAGTGCAACAAAATCACTATTTTATTATAGACTAGTGTGGCCTGTGCCATTGGCCCAAGTGTTCCCACATACTCAACTGATTTTTCCTTCCAAAACCTGGTTTTTTGGAATTTATTTGAATCTTCAGCGGCAGAAATTACTTCAAAATCAATATCTCCCACATTCTGAATCCAAATCTTACCAAACAAATTCCATTAAATCCTGCTCATCAAGATCTTTCCAACAACACCAACGGCACATTTCAATTCCTCCGAAATTTTCAGCTGCGATCTAATTTAATTTTCAGTGAAGAAATCATTCAATATTCAAGAACTTTTGCACCGCAAGTCCAAACGTCATGGAACCAAGCCCATGCACCCCTCCTCGTCAAGAGCTTTCCAAAGAGACCAAGAATGCGATCTGAAGCATCCCGGTTCGGTGGATCTCATAAGTACAAACAAAACAAAACAAAACAAACAAACTACCTTCCTTCATAGATGGATGCTCATTGGGAGTCCAACTCCGTTGTGATATGCCACTTTCTTCACACACTTTTCAGAATACAATTAGCACTAGACACACAAAAAAATAAACTCAAGAACATCTCAAGTCTGGCCTCTCCATGCTTAACACCCATATTTACCTTTCAGAGGCAATTTGGAGGAAGGAGTTTGAATCCATACTGAACATAGATATAGCAGTTTGCTCTTCCTCATATGGACAGAACCATTGGAAATGCACCAAGTTCCCACATGTAATAAACAGTTCAACACAAGACTATTCAATCCTGTTTTCAAAGGTTTAGGTGTCACAGTAGCTTTTTGTTTCATGATTATCAGTCACCACATACTTGTGAATTGTAGTAGAGGTCCTTAGCTTACATAGATCTAATTCATAGGTCCTTGCACCTTGATGGGTGCAGAGATTTCATGTTTTTTGAAGATTCTTTTGCTCTCCTCTTTCCAATTGATGTCTGTGTGTTAATCCATATGGTCTTGTAAGCTGTGTCAAATGGGACCAGAACAATTTGCTTGGTCAAATCTGATGTTATTGCTTCTTTGGGTAGCAAGTCATTGCAAAACTTGAAAGACATTGTCCCTTGCATTATCTGCCTCATCCGAAAACACACATGCATTCTTGCAAAAGCAAAAGAATAAGAAAAGGAGAGCCAAGATTGATGCAGTTCACATCTGCAACCAAAATCTGAGCATTATCCATCTTCCTTTAGCAGTTCAAGCCTCCATACAGCTCCCCAAGAACTTCACATGTCCATTTCATCTACAGAAAAAGACCACCAGGTTGATGCATGTAAATCCAACAAACTTCACAAGAGCTCAATGGCAAGCATGCTCTTCTACTGTTTGACTCTCTTCTCTCACAATTTTTTGTGAGTTACTTATTTATATATCTTCATCAACCCACTCTTCAAACAGTTCTAAATGAAACAAAACTCCCCTCTTTCAATAGAATCAAAACACTTTTCATCCCATGAAAGTTGTCAATTGACACACTGGTTTAGGGTTGCTGCCCCCTCCCTCTTTACAGCTGAAACTAAAAATTGTTTTTTTCCACAAAACATAGCAAGATTTCCTGCATTCCAGCACCGCTAGGACCAAATTTTGAAATAATGAGAGAAAAACTCAGTGTTAGCAGTCATGGTAGACATGGCAGGCATGTCCCGAAAGAGTCACAAAGTGAGCTTCAAGGAGGTTGCCAATACAGAGACTAATGACAACACCGAAATGCATGAAGAGGACACTGACCATGTTGAGAGAGTGAATATAGGTCATGGCCAAACCGAGGTGAATACACCACATTTCACAAGAACTCTGAAGAAGCAAGGATGTGTGACCCAACCTGGTAACTCAGTCATGTTCCAAAGCCCAGCCATGGAACCTGAGGCAAAGAATATATAATTATTGACCAAGCTTGAATGGAAGCCAAGGCAAAGAGTATAAATATTGTGCAACTTCACAAATTCTAGGTGAACCATTGTGAAGTCTGGCATAGCAAGCCTTGCACTGTGCTTCTTGACTTCATACCTAGTAATCAGCAAAACTCCTGCACAGAACATCCATATGTCAGCAGTTTCCTGGTGTCATGGGAATGGGACAATGGGAATCTAACTTCTATTTCCTGAAATGACCAAAGAGGCAATGACTGACAAACTATTGACCCACATTATCATGTCTAGACCAGGACCCTAAAACAATGTCCAGTCAATCAAGTTATAATCTTCTAGTAAAACAGGAAAAATCACCAGGCTGGGTGCTCACCATTTTGAACAAACTTGGTGGTGATGGAAGCAGATAGCTCCAGAAGGCAAATGAAACTGATGGGCAGTCATGTAACTCACTAAAGACAGAGGTGTAAAAAAACTGCAGCTATGATCTTGGAGATGCAACTCATAGACCATCAATGCTGCCAGCATCAGGCTTTCCCAATGGCTCATGACTTTTCAGCATGGAAGCATGTGGGACTAGAAAAAACTATTGTAGCATGGGCTCAATCCAGGAAGAAACTAACAAAAGGCTCTGAAGAATTGTTCACATTATATCCATCTCATATCCCTAAAATAATCATCACCAAAATTGAAGAGTTTCTTTCAGTTTGAAAGCCACATATGCACTGCTGCCACAATGGAAGATTTTCCTCATGGGCCTGGTTGGTGTGCTGCTTCTCTTGTGTTCTATCATCAAATTGCTCTTCTTTCAATTGCTGCAACACCTCTCTGATCAACTTCTTCTTCTTGTTCAAACCAGCCAAGTGCACCATAAAATCTCTCCTGGCATAGACCCCTGCAGTTAGCAACATGGAAGTAGAGTAACTCTGATGAGACCATACCAAAGACCCTTATCAATCCCCATCCAACAAGCTTCTCCCAGTACTACAGCATCTCAGTCAAATTGCTCCTGGTTTCAGCATCATTTGTTTATCCACAGTATTTTATTTGGCATCAATTCCAAATGCATCAGGACAGTAGCTAACCCTGCCAAACTGATTTAGTCACAGAGAGCAGCCAATGGCAGCTCCTCCAGGATGGTCTCCACAAGCTGGAGTTGACAAGGTATTGCATCCTGGTATTCATACATGTCATCAGAAACATCTGTGTCATGTAATTGATCCAAAGGTGGAATTCTGGAGGTTTTAGACTCACCAGAGCTATTGTCAGGTTGGTTACCACAGAATCCTGTAACCAACAATTATTCCACCAAACAAAAATTGTCATTAGTCTAGAAACATTTTGTCTTCAAGCCCAATAAAGGATTGCCAACACTTCTGTAACTTTTTCACTACAACACCCTGTGTTCACTTCAAATAGCAATATATCTATCAAAATTGCAGAGAAATCTCCCCAACACAACTTGAAGGTAACACAACAATGAATGCAGCCATACCTTATGAGAGTTGCTCACAATTTGTCAGACCGTCACCTTGAAATAGACATAACACAAAGCTACGGAGACTCTTGAACACATCCAGATAGATTGTAATTTGATTCAGCCTCTATGACCAGAGAGGCAACCAACACTCCATCCAAAGCTTGAATGCAGTCATAACCTTATCAGAGTTGCTCACAAAGTGTTGGACCATCACCTTCAAATAGACATACCACAATGATATGGAGACTCTTGGACGCATCCAGATAGACTGTAATTTGATTCCACCATTACAATGAGAGAGGCAACCAGAACTCCATCCAAAGTTTGAATGCAGTCATAACCTTATAAGAGTTGCTCACAAAGTGTCAGCACATCACCTTCAAATAGACATTATAGCACAGTGCCATGAAAAATCTTGGACACATCCAGATAAACTGTCATTTGATTCCACATTATTACCAGAGAGGCAACCAGAACTCCATCCAAAGCTTGAATGCAGTCATAACCTTATAAGAGTCACTCATAAAGTGTCAGACCATCACCTTGAAATCAACATACCAGTTAGCCCTCAGTTCTACCCTATTTTTTTCACACATCATGGTTCCAGTTCCAGTTCCACACATACATGGAATCAGGAATCCAGTTCCGGGTTCAACTCTTCAAAAATAAAAAATTCCAATTCTGGTTCTGGGACTGGTTCCAAAAATCAGATGTGGTTTAGGTTTGATTTTTACTAACCTTGAAGGGAACTGGCAGTTCTAACCCTCCAAACCAGAGTGGGGTTCAAAACTTTCTTCCCAGCCGTAGATTCATGGGCAGTTATAAGAAAAAGTTCTGAGCTCATAAACCCTCAGTTTATTAGCCCCAAGTGAAAACATAAAATTATTTGACATACGTGAAAACGTATATTTTTCTACCAGGAAATCAATAATTTGGCAATGGGTTTCGACTTCCTCCCACTCTGATCTAGACAATCTGGTCTATTGGAGCATGCAGCCTGAATTGAGTGCCCTAAAGAAAAGAAGCTAACAAACTACTTATGTATGTAAGTGGCAGCACCTGGAGGAAATAAAGGGAATCACACAGCTACTAACTTTTTTCAACTATTATACCAAAAGAGGACACAAGATAGAGAGAGCTTCTTAGTTAAACAACTGGTATGCCAGTTGATGCCATTTTAGCTGGAAAGGGATATTAGCAAAGTGCAAAACTCTACCATATCTCTTGGCACCCTTTGTGTGCCTCTGAGGTTTCTAAGTTGGGACTGAGTTTTGTGGGGGAAGAGCTGGGCCTTTTGAGTGGCTTTTTAATGCAGCCAGACACTTCCTGCCTGACAATCCCGTTGTAATAGTCAATCATTGGGTGCTATTTAACGTGGGTATCGACTACCATACAGGGTGCCAGAGTGTGAACATTACTTGTGAATCGAAGGACTCCATCTAGGACCAATTTCTTGAAAAGTTGTCAACTTGCAGTAAGGATCAGGATGGAGGCATCAAAGGACCTCCAAAGTCCACCACCATCCTAACGAACACACGAGAAAACTCAAGAAATGGACAAAGATTTGCCAAGATATGGACAAGAGGAAATGTATTTGCTTCCAACTCTAAGAGGTCCATGAACTGATTTCCCCCCAGGGCAATCGCCAATGTGATAAAGTAGACATTTCAATACAAAGGGAGTAAAAATGTAAACATACCCCTCCAAATACGAGAAGGTTTGGAACCCTGAGGCCAAAAGAAATTTACTACCACTTGATAGCTTAGTGGAGAAAGCCTTGCTAGAAGTCAAGGCAAGAGACCCAAGAGCCACCTCTCAGAACCATTTCTGCTCACTGCTCACTCCAAAACCTCTTTATGGTGGCCATCTTTTAAATGTATGTTGCATTTTTTGTCACTACAAACCTGAGCTTTTGTTGCAGTCAAAAGATTGTACTTTGAAACTTTCGTGAAATTTGATCAAGTGGTCTTTGGCAAAGTTGCAATGTGGTAAGAGCATAAAAAGCTAGACATACAAGGCTACAGTAACACTCCATAACTAGAGAAAAATCCAGAGGAAAAGAGAGTTTCAAGTAATGCCAAAAAAAGCCTCACCTTTCACTAAAGCACACAAAAATCATGAAACAATCATGTTCTGTAGTGCATACTCTCTGAAGTGTTTATTGCATTAATCGCTGTGTGCACTTATGAGCTGCTTGAATCCTTGCTCTCTTTCAGCTCACATACAGCTCACTAGCAATGCAACAAGTCTCAGCTGATCAAGATACAAAACATCTTATACTAAACTTTCAGAAGACACAAAAAAGATACTTCTTTGTAATGTACATATGGACTTCGAGTTTGTCCGCAAAAGCTCTGCCTCAGGGAGGCAGCCATTAGTTGCAGAGGTTAGCGAAACCTGGGTCTTTGAAGTTCTGCATAAGAAGCCATGCTCAATTCTCCACTTTTGCTAGAGGGTCTGTCAAAGCGGAAGGTTGCGGGTGGGAACCTCACAGCATCTTTCTTCAAGCTGGTGGGACTCACAGTTGTTGACTTCACGGGCAAAGAGAGGCGCTTCCTTTTGGCCTGGTTGTCCTCAGAGGATGGAGGTCGCTGCTTTGGTGTGCTTTGTGAGCGAGCTTTTGCCTGGGCAGACTTGGTTGCTGCCATATAGCTGCATCTTCCTGTTGACACATTGCTCTCAAGTACGGCAAGGGCTGGGCGCTCATGCAGTGAACGGGATGTAGTGGATGTATCAGATTGCTGGTCATATTTTCGCAGGATCTGCCCTTGCTGCTTCTGCACTTGCATGATCATGGATGGTGTTGGAGATGTGCGCACACTTCCATTCATGCTACCTCCCTTGCAAGTTCTGGGTGCAGCACTTGGTGGCAATGGCATGTCCACCACAGCACTCTCAGGAGAATGATGAATTTTTGAAGAATGGTCATCTTCCTTGGTGAAACCATTCTGGTCCAGCAAGCGATTCTCCCAGGGACGAGCTGCCATCCAGCGCTCCAGCCAGCTCCAGCCCCAATGGGGTGCCTTGTCAGATTCAGGATCAAAGTAGACTTGTGAGTTTCCTCCTGCATCTGGTCTCCGCTGCATCCAGCCAGTGCATCAACATGCAAACTTGATAAATGCCAAGAGATGTCAGGCATAGTCCAAACAACATTTTTCCACCCAGTTGCTAGTTATGTGCTTAGAAAGAGTCCAGCAGTAAAAGACATAAGTGCATTATAAAACTGCAAAGCAACAAGATCATTTTGTATACTACCTGACGTGCACTTGCATAAGCTAATGCTCTCTCACGTTTGATCACTCCCTCCTGCTTTTGCTGCAGCTTTGCTTGAATATCTTGTATAGTTCCTGAATTGGCACACCACCCAAGCTATTCCCATTCACCTGGTTAACATCATATGCCTTCATCTCTACTCTTGCTCTTCTTCCTGGTCTGAGCTTGATCACAGTACTTGCTCAAGGAGAAACAACTACCACCTTGCTTAGAGCATGGAGCTTATATCTCACCAACAAAGCAAATCTTTACAAGCATGAGCAGAAAGAAAGATTGTGAGTAGGAGTTACCTCTGAATTGCGAAGTTCAGCTTGGAGGCAGGAGCGATGTTGGGCAATGGTTTGGCACACAGCTTGCCCTTGCTGTGACATTCGCACCCTGCGTGCCCTAACCCGAGCTTGCACTCTAACCAGGGCCTGCATACATCGAAGAGTTATGGCTGCTTGCCTTCGCACTGTGTGTCCTCGAACCAATGCCTGTAACCTCACAAGCCCTTTCAATGCTTTCAAAGCTCTCCTGGCCTGCATACAAAAAGTCATTACTGCATCTCAGCTGTGCAAACAAAAACTATTATTTCTCAGCTGTAGCACAGCTACATCAATTCTGCAAAAACTTACATTGACACCATCTTTTCTTAATTGTTCTTCTTCTAGCAGACTGCAAGGACCTGATCCATCCCTCAGAGAAAATGGCAATGACATGCACTCAATCTCAGGGACAAGACAATTTGTCAATTAGAAGTGCATGCTCCAAAGATCCTCATTGCAGCCAATTGAGATGTGTGCTGATGTGAACTGCAAGAAATCGGGGATGTGATTCTCAGAATGCATTGAGCACACTGACCAAGAATCCTCGGAAATAAGTTTGGATGCAAAGCGCAGATCTGTGGGCAAGGAGCACAGCCTGAGCAAGAGGAGGAGGGGGTGTGATGAAAGATGGCCGAGGTGATGTGAACTCTGTATCTGGTACTGGGATCATATCCTCCTTAGATGTCCCTTCTCCCTTCCGGACACTATCACCCATGGAGCTCTTCCACAATGTCCATCGCCTTTGCTTCTCACCGCCTGCTGCTGCTGCTCCTGATGCCTTCTTCTGCATAACCTGTAAAATACCAACAAAGACATCATGTCTGTCTCTTGATCCTGTTCTCTCACACTTGGATACAACTCTTTTGCTTCATGTTCCCCACACAGAAGCTGTCTGTCTGTCTGTAGACTTACATTCTCATCTTTTTCCACACTTGTACTTGCTTTCACCATACGCCGCATGCTTGCCAAAGTCCTGAAAAACTTGCTGGATGCTCCCATACTTCTTCACCACACCCAAGCTCACTCTCCTCCTAGTAGTCCTCTCCTTCTGGCCACATGCACTCTGCACACACTTTCCAAACAAGCGAATTCAATTGCTCCTCTTCAAGCTCATGATAACAACTCCTCAAAACACACCAACCAAAAACAAATAAACAAAAAATCCTCAAAACCAAGACAGAGAAAACAAAGCTCAACCAAATCCGAGTCTACTGAAGACAAACAAGAATAGTACTTTGTGCAAGAACATTCCAGACAAGATGATAAGAGCAGCTACACAAAGCTCACCTAATACTTACAGAAGCAGTAGCAGCAGGAAGATGAGGCTGAAACTCATAAGTGAACAAAAACCACCCCAGCTCAAACTCCAAGAGTGTACACAACTCCAACAAAGACTCAAAACTCCACAAAGTGCACAACCCAAGCTCCAGGTTCTACAGAGTGGACAACCCGAGCTCAAGTCAACAAGCTACAAGTGTAATAATCCCACCCCAAAAAAAAACTCAAACTCCAAAACATCTACAACCCAAGCTCAAAGCTCTTTCAAAGTGGTACAAATCACCAAGCTCAAAGCGCACAACCCAAGTTCTACAAATTGGACAACCCAAGCTCAAACCTCCAATAGTAGACACATCCAAGCTCCAAGCTCTTTCAAAGTGGTACAAATCACCAAGCTCAGCTCAGGCGCCCAAAATTGTACAACACCAACTCCAAACTCCAAAATCTACAATACCAAGCTCCAAGCTCCAAAAGTATTATAAATCATCAAACTCAGCTCAAGCTCCCAAAATTGCACAACATCAACTCCAAACTCCAAACTCCAAAACCTACAACGCCAAGCTCCAAGATCCAAAAGTGGCACAAACCATCAAGCTAAGCTCAATCTCCCAAAATTGTACATCACCAACTCCAAAATCCAAAATCTACAGCACATGAAGCTCCAAGCAATCTCAATGACCATGGAACAAGCAAAGAAAGAAACTAAGAAGAGAAGAGACAAAACAAACAAGATGTGGCGGGAGAAGGGGAAATAGAGTATATGATTCAAAACACTAACTATTGCAGCAGGACAGTTGACACTCTACCTACCCTTTACTACTAGGTACAAGGTCTAAGTCTGTACTACAGAGGCTAGTCTGTCCCCTTGCCCATCAGTGTATCTCTCTAGACACTTGCTTCCTACCTGACCATTCAATCAATCTTCCCACACAAAAGCAAGCAATAAAAACATGTGTAGTTAGTTACTTTTGGAAAAAAACAAATTGGGCAGTGAATGTAGAGCAGTGAATTTTTTTATCAATTTTTTTTGATATTGCTTCATTGGCTAGCATTCCAAAAGGGATTTAGCATCAAATGGAAACTAGTTTTTCAAATGTTACCAAACTAAAATCAGAGTCCAAATGTAGTGAAGAATATTTATTTATTTATTTCAAAATTTGGATTATTTTTTCAGAAAAAGTAGTAATGTGACAATATTTTTCTTTTTTGGCATTTTGATGAAATTTTGCACCCAATGAAAATGCTGATGTAGAGAGTTCATTTGGTCCCAAATTTGTAGGTTTATTGGCTAGATACATTGTGATGCACCCAGAAATAGGTCAAAGTTTGATAATGCTACATTTTGGGGGCTGTGGTGTGACTTGGATCTATGCTAGCAGAAATTTTTGATGACTAAGCCCTAACAAATGAAGTATTGGGTTCATGGATGTACTAGCAAAAGACATCAAGAGAGAGGATAGTTGACAATCATTCATGTTAGAGGAGTCGCATTTTGCTTCTTGATGTTTTTGCTATTTTTTGTGTTTTTATTGTTTGTAGGTTATAGAATTTGGTGTGTTGTTTTTCATAGAATGTTGACGCCCAAATCAAAAGTTGGTGGTGAAACGTTGTTTTCAGGATTTTATTTGTTGGTGTCATGCGAGATTTGCAAGAGGGAGAAAAGAAGGTGATTGGTGAAGGGAGGAGATAAATACCTAACCATGAGGAAAGCTAATCATCCTAGTTTTCTCACTCAAACTTTTTTTTCAATTTAGTTTGTTTGTGTTAAAAGCTTTCAAGAGGAATGCCTGAAGCTTGGATTTTGAATAAACTGCTCATGTTTGTTTTAGGATTTTCCATTGCACTAAAGCTAGTGAGCATAGTGATAATAGTCAACATGCCAGTAGAGTTTTAGGACAAAAGTGATGAGAGGCTCAAGGGGTTCTTTGGACTAGCCTTAGTGGGATTCTTACATAAGTCGAACATGCTTGAGATAATTGGGGAGAGGGCATAAGAAAAATTGAGTTCCTAAATATTTGAGAGCTCCAAGCAAGTTCTCTATAATGGGAGGTTCTTGGGAAGATCTAAAAAAGAAGCTACAGACATTGCCTGTCAATACCTTTACTGTCTCCACACCTACATTTCTGTTGGGATTTTGGGAATTTTGTGTGTAAAACTTAATTGATGTTAGGATACCCAATGGAAGGCCATGATAGTCCACAAAGAGAGGATATGAAGCGAGTTGATCCATGAAGGTCCTTAGAGTCCTTCTATTATTAAGTTATAAGAAAATGTATTGTTGCTACACACCGATTATGTGTTTTTAAGGTTTTTTATATTGACAGATGCACACATTACTCTGGTGTTACAAATTAGCACACAGATTTGTATGTTACCCTCCTTTTTTGGTGACAGTGGAATCCATTATAGAAACATTTCAAACATAACTGAATAATCTACTTGGGGATTCACCATGCTAACCATTGTGTGTTTCCCATTTAGTATGTTGAATATCTTCACAGATGTCATTTAAACGGCATAGCCATCATGCAACAAGCCTCTTGTTTCTTATTTGAACTATTGTTGCTGGCTTGGAAGTAACTGCCAAAGTCCCTTACATTTTTCAAGAACATTTCTTATTTGAACTGTTGCTGGTTTGGAAGGAGCAAGCAATTATCTTACATTTCTATGTACGGTAACTATTTCAAAGTACTAGATAATGAGCTGGAGCATTTTAGTTCTTTCTATTTTGTGATGTAGCAAAGGTAGCAATCATCCATGAGCTGATTTAGTCAAATTTGACTATTTAAAAAGATAAATGAAAAACTTTAACATCCTTATGTATTTTTGGCTACTAACTTGAAGCATACATAAAAATGTGGCTTTTTAAAAACACCTTAATGCCTTTTTTTCAAAATTTGGTGATGCTTTCCCCAAAAATCATTGAATTTTCCCCAAAGAAAATTTTGAATTTTGGCACTCAAAAAAAGGAAATGGGCTGGGTAATATCAACTCTGGCTCTGAGCAAGCACAGTTGGATGAGCTCACAGATGCAATGGGTGTCAGAATTGACAGTACCTGGTCAATTATCCACCATTGAAAGCAGGGGAACTGTTGGGGAACTCGTGGGAATGCTGCAAAATCGGCGAGCTGCAGCATCGACAGTGCGGGGCCTGGGCAGATGCGACCTCCAAACCACCCCCACAAGGGAGACTGATTAGGACTCTCTGCTGGTTTGGATGGAACTGTCAATTCTCTTACATTTTTTAAGAACATTTCCTATTTGAACTGCTCATGATTTGATAGGAGCTGCCAATTCTCTTGCAGAGCCAGTTCTCTTGCAAAATGTTGTTTTTGCAAGTAGCTGCTTGCTGTTCCCAAGAGAAGATGTTTGCGGTCATGATTGATCATCATCAATTACACTAGACATGAGTATTACACATGAGTAGTGTCACCGAAAGCTTACTAGTACTGTCTCTCAAATCTGCTGCTACCACGTTGATAAGTGTTTCTTTTTCTTAATACCCACCTGATCAAGTTTGGCCAGAATGAACCAACACCCACAAGCCCAGATCAAGGATGGATGTTCCACCGTTTTAGTTTCTTACCTACTAACCCAATAGCACTTACTATCATAGAATGTTGCAAGTCAATGACTAGGACACATGTTTGTTGAATAATTAGTAAATTAATTTTGAGGATTCCACTGCAACAAATGATGTATTTCCCAAATATTCCATCAGAACTTTTTATTTTCTTTCAGAAAAAAAATATATTTATGAAAATATGTTTTTTTACTTATTTCAATATTTCTGAAAATAATATAATTAGTGTCAAATTTGCCCAGGTACTACAATAATCATGTACATGCATTTACTTATGTAGTAGACACTTCTTTTCATACCTACCTACTTACTCTACCTTCTCTTAGCAGGACAGGTTATAAGGTGAAACCCGACATCAACAGAATTGGTGTTCATCCATGACAGACCCATAATGGGCTTCAAATGGGGGGGTGCACCCTTGCTGCATTTGTTCATTGTTAGGCAGCTCTAGAAGGTTTCAGAATCTTGTTGCCACCAGAAGGGAAGTACATTTCTGGAATATGGGAGATAGGAGATATTTGATGTTCGGTGAGTTAGGGAGTTTGCCAAGATTTTCAGTTCAGTTCTCTTGGAGTTTGCCAAGATTTTATCATGTTCAGTTTTGCTTTTGGAGTTCACAGAAGTGGTGTTTTGACAGTTTGCATAAAAAAATATAAATTAGTTTTTTTGTTTCGTAGTACTCAGATCTGCTTGTGGTAGCGGTGGGAGATTTTGTGAGTTAGGTATCCTTTTGCTTCAAAGAAAGGCAGTTGGACACTTCCAATGGACAAAGGTTTTTTAAAAATGAAAATCTAATGGGAGGCACAAGAAAAACATGATTTGTAATGTACCAACAACAACAACAATAAAGTACTTGAACAAGCTTTGTATTAAAGTTCAATAGTAGATAGCAAGATTAAGCTTGCAATATGCTATATTATCTAGAGGACATCTTTTTCCTTTGATCAAAATAAATCTCGTTGTTGTAACTTGTTGGTGCTTGATTTGTAAGTCCTTTGTAGATGTTTGAGTTTCAAGTCTTTTTTCTGCAAGTCTTTGTTTCAGACTTTCTTTGGTTGAGTCAGACCTAAACAGAGGGTAAGCTTTTTACTTTCTTCTTTTTTTGAGTTGTGATCATTTTGATGCATGCATGCACACAATGGAGAAAAGAGGTTTCTTCATCAGTCTTTCACAAGGCTTTTTTTTTTGGTCAGTCCTTGTGATCTTTTGAGTTTCATCAACTTTGCAATGTTTAGTTTGCACTTTGCGCCGTGTCAATTGTTGGAGGCATCAAATAAGCGATCTTTTTGGGCCAGGGTGAACCAGCACCAAGACCGGTGGTACCTTCACCTTCTTAAGTGAGGCACCTTAGAGTGGCTCCTTTTAAACCAGGAAATGTGAAATTTGGACTCAGAGAGACCATGATTAAGTTGTATAATGTTTAGAAGCAAATATGATGAACCCCAACATTTTTGTACCTTATGTGGAGTGCACCTTACTCTTGGCAATTTTTTTGCCTAAATAAGGGATGGCACCTTATGTGTAATGCAACTCATCTCAAATGAATTACAACTAAATTGATTGCCTTTGCGTCAATTCAAAAAAGGGTGCAAAATTCTATGGGTTCCTTACGCTGGGCAAGGACCTCAAATGGGACTGTTCTGGAAATTAAGGGCCACTCATGCAAGGGGCCAGTTCCCCTTCTGGGTCCTTAGTCCTTATCTTACACAGAAATAACTTTGGGGTTTTCCCAATGGTACCATTGTAAGTGCCAATTCACACAAGGTACAGTTTTTTCCCTTCACATTCTGGTGAGTGGGAAAAGGGCCTTTCTGTATTTAGACTGAAATATATTCCAGGGGGTGGCTGAAATTTGATGGATAATTGGTTTGGATGGATGAGAAACTAATACAAAGTTCATAGTTTTCCACCCATTGCAGGGATTTTAAGGCACTAAAATCGTCAAGAGCCTCAGCCTCAAAAAAACAAAAAAATTCTACCAAATTTGATGATATTCCCGAAAGGCTGGATATTCTGCACACAATTTTTTCTTCTTGTTTTCCACCCCAAGGTTTAGCATGCTCACCACAAAAGCATGCGATCTCCTCCACTCCCAAGGAAAGTGCAACACTTAAGTTATCTAAACCACGCCCACAATGATATATAAAACTCACTGAATACCATTTCTCTAGATAGTTCATTCAAGGGTTTTACGGTTTAGGGTTTAAACCCTAAAACCTAAACCCATCACCACTTTTGCATAATTATTTTCCCAAAGTTCACCTAGAAATAATATTCAATAAATACCATTCTGGTTACTGTTCTCCAAAGCCATCTACCCTAAACCCTAAACCTGGATCATTTTGGGAAAAGTTTAGGTGATGAACATTATTAGGTATTATTAATGTTCTGGCTTTTTTTCTATCAACACTATAGAATTGACAATTTGCCTAATCCACTCTTCTCTGCAGCAGTCTTTGGGAGCAGTTTTCCATTGCATGTGCACTAGCAACAGCAGTGTTAAAAAGCCCTACAACCTGCCCATGAGCAGAGTGGGTTTAGACTTTAGACTCTACTTTGATGCTTTAGCTGACAAATATTTGAATACTCAACTCATGAAGAAGCAAGCCATGTGAGTATCAGCCACCTCAGGGGGTAGCTAAAGGAAAGCTTCCAAGGCAGCAAATAGTTGCTCCTCACCACAGGCTTTGGATTTAGATCACTGCGTGTTTTCCATTGTCCTCAGTAAATTCTAGAGGTAGAGTTCAAACTTCAAACTTGAAAGCCTGCCAAAATGTAGTAGCAAAATGCAGTTCAAATTCTTACCTAGAGTGAATAAAGGAACATGTACAGACATCATGAACTCAATGACTTCCATTAGCTTTGGTTGTCAATCAGCCAAATGAGCTTAGCCTGCACACAAAAGCATTGAGGAAAACATTTTGAATGTGACCTTTGTGGAACTTCCAACTTGTGTCTAGTCATGGGATCATCATTCACTTGATCAAATATGGTTGTCACGGAGTCTTTTGTGCCTCATTGAGAATACATCTAGGGCTAATAGCATCTCCAACCGGATACCATATGTGCCTCAGCAAAGGCTGCTTTGGGGTGCCAACAGGAAATATGTCATTACACACCAATGGCTAACTTGGCTCTTTAAAAAGGCTTCAGCCCTACTAGAGCAAAGGTTGGGATCAACATACACAAGTATCATAGAGGGCCCTGAATAAGTCACAGAGTTGGTCATAGGTGATGATCTTATCCCAAACGGAGCTTGACATGACTAAGGCAAATTATGCCACAAAGTTTTTGAACTACTTGTAGCAACTACACCAAGTCTCCAAGGGAAATTTGTTTTTGCCTTTAATGAAGAGTGACAACTTTGTCTGAGCTTCTTACACATCTCCCATAACCCTATTTGTGACAATGGGCCAACTTTGCTGGATTATGAAATTGATTTACATAATCTTATTTGTGTTAATGGCAAAAAAATTGGTTCTTAAACATCCCTTTCACACTCACATAATAAGACTACAAGGTATTACTTAAGATGTGGTCCTTTCTCCTTTCCTTAGCTAGGGCCAAGGAGGGTTTCATTGTGGATAATGTCTATATTGAAGGGGTCTTTTCAAACTTAGTGAAGAGGATATTTTGTATCTATTCCTCCTTTTCTATTGTTACCTACTAGCAATTCACACTTGGAAGTTCTATTGGTCAAGGGTCCATTTGTCATTGTTTAAATTGCAAAAGAAAACTTTGTGAATACCACTGTTGGACAGATATCTTGAAAATCCGGATATCCTAACCGCATATCACTAAAGATATCTTTTGGATATTTGAAAATTTTGATATTTGAAATGATATCCTTATCTTTGGATATCAAACTAATGATATCCAATCATATAATATTCGAACAATTTTTTTTTTGAAAATATGATATCCAAGGTGGATATTAAATCCATGCCCAGATATGGATATGAGAGGGATTTAGGTTTAGGGTGTAGGTTGTTAGGGGATCAAAATAAAATTGTGAGCACTAGTGTAGGTCGTTACAACAAGAAAAAACCATGGGCACTAATGTAGGCCGTTACAAGGGAAAAAATTGTTGTGGGTGCCATCATTAGACCTAAAAAAAACAAGAACCCTAAATCTAGAATAAAACGGAGCTTGAGCTCAACTCAAGCCCCACTTTCTCCTTTCTCCCTCTCCTCATGTTCTGTTCTCCTCTCCTTGCACTCTGATTTCTTTCATGCTGATGTTCTCCTCTTCACATTGCTACTCTTTTCTTCACCTTGATGTTTTACTCTCCTTCACGTTGTTATTCTCCTCTTTGTGTTGCTATTTTTTTCATGCTATTACTCTCCTTGCGATGTTGCTCTATTTTTCACCCTGCTTTTGGACTTGTAATTTGTAAAATATTTTTGAAAACAAAATTGTTTATCTTGTTATTCGAAATGTTAGGTTATCTGACGGATATTGATGGTGACGAACATTCGATCATACTAAAATCCAACATTAGATTTTAATTTTTTTATGATATCCTTAAAGGATATTACAATCGATTTTTAAAATAAAAATAATAATAATCGAATCTAGTGGATAACAAATAAGCAAATAACCAGAACCGATAGATATAAAAAAAAAGTTATATCCGCCCAACACTAGTGAATACACTATGATTGACTCTTGGTTCTTCAAGTTTGGAAATTCTACAACAAAAACATGACTTGTTTGTTGTTCATTAGTTTTGAATGGTAATAAGGAAACAAGGATTCCTTATGGTTTAAATTCACAAAGATATCAAGTTCTTTCTTAATTAATTCATTTATCATTTTTCTTACAACATTTACTTCTCTAAAGCTTCTAGCAAATTCTTACAAACTTCACCACTACCAAGTTACACCAATTTCTATCAACCCTAATTATGCAAATAAAAAATCTCAATCAACACATAATTCAAAGGTTCAGCACCATTCTAATCTATTGACACCACATACCTACAACTATTTTCCCCATGCTTTACTTCAACAAAAAACATCAAAATAATACCATTGTTTCCTCAAACCAATAAGATTCCAGAATGTCCCACACCCCAAAAAAACAAGGTTCAATTAGGTTCTCCTCTCTTTCCTATGTTTTTTCATGCATTATATCCACCATTTTTCTCACCTTTGAGTTTCATCTTTCTTTGGTTTCCACCTCCACAAAATCATAGGTGCTTTTTCTTACTCATTTAAAAAATGACTAAAACCAACTATTGATTCAAATAATCACAAAAGCATGTTACATCCCTTTTTGTCACTTTCTATGCCTTTCATTTCGCCTCCAAAACTATGTCCATCAGCTCCAAGTTGTCATCTTTCCACCACCTCTATCCAAAAATACCACAATCATGTGTCAAAAAACTTTCATATATGTTTTTCCTCCTTTTTAACTTTAAAACTCATTGTAAATTTCTTCATGAAACTAAAATGCAACCTCATTTATGATGGGTAGATATTTATCATCATAAAGGTATCCTATGTTTGTTGGTAGGTTGTAACATTGAATAGTTACTACTTTTTATTGGATGTTGTCTAAAAATAATTCAACTACAAAGCTAACGTTAGTTCAATAACCCAGTTGTCAATGTTCCACAACTAGAATATCAACAACCTTTACATAACCTACTATCTCATTCCAAGTGCCACCATTTCTACCAAATAGCCCTTAAGCTATGAGGCTTACTTGACAAGGCTATGACACAAAATTGAGCTAGTTTTGAATGGGGTCTTATTACCAAAATATGCATAATTGTATCCTTGGATCTAGTGGTCATACCCACACCTAAAATTGGTGAATTATGAAATAAAACTACAAACCATCATAACAAACACAAGACATTAGAAAGTATTTAGGTAATGCCAACATTCCAACAACAACATTGGAAAATTTGTAATAATTCGAAACTAGGGAAATTTCATTCTTTTTACATGTAATAGTCAACATGATAATAATAAATTGAAATCATGCGACATTTACGTTGAGTATTTAAACCTAGTTAGGTGACTCATTTTGACATTTTGAAAAGTTCACATCTTGCAATTATAATAATGATCAAATTATAAATACTATATTTATCATTTTTTTTGTCAAAAATATTGATAGGTCACCCTCTAGATATCACTAGACATGTAATTGGTCCAAAAATTCATGTGAAGTCTTTAATATTTCAATGTGAAATATTAGAATATAAATGATATTTAAAAATGACGAAAATCATGGCATTAAAAAAAATTAATCAATTATTTTGCATTGGGGAAGTTTTAATGCATTTCATTATTAAAATCCTCATTTGATGGTGGCCTATTTTTTAATTGTTATTTCAACAGTATTATGACATGTTTTGAGTCCACATTTTTCATTGTATATGTGTGACAATCAAAATGTCATCATTTCAAAAGTCCATTAATTATGAATCCATTATTCTTGTAATAATGACAACATCATTGGCCATTGGTTTAGCATGGCATTCATCATACATACATTTGCAAGTTTCATGACCTAACGGGGTCATTATATGTACATTAAAAGCATGTGTACATGCAATGTTAGGTTTAGGGCCACTGAAACATTATTGTTGAAATTTGTACAAATCAATGTGAAAAGTTCAAATGATTGGTGTCTATGTAACTAACAAGAAAATTGTACTTTATGTATAATAGTAAGTGTTCATTGCTATTAATATGCCTTGTTTTGAAAATACATTTGATTAATCATGTAGTCAAATTACATGGCATCATTGTATATGGACAACAATTGAAATTTCTTGAGCCATGTCATTGTATTTAAGGAATCAACAACTTTGAGGTGCTTTTGTTACCCTACTCTCCTCTACATTGTGTGTTGTATTTATATTAGTGCATACATGTATCCTTTAAATCATAAGGCTAATACCACTTGTGTTAGTTGTTTGATTAAAAACATGATCTTAATACATGATTTTGTATTATTGATCAACTAATTTGCAAATATAACAATCATGAAAGACAAACTTCAAGAAAATTACATATTTTGGTTCATTTACATCAACAACTTGTATATGTGATAGGAATAATTGGCAAAATTTATCATGAGTAGATGTGAAAAATAATCATACCCTTCACCATGTATGTTTTATAGTTTATATTTGTCAATGATAAAATTGGAAGGTGGATGATTCATATTGTATATTTAACATTCTTATCTCAATGAAAACTGTGGGATGTTTTGCATATGATGTTGGGTTAAATATTAACTTTATGTGTATATATGTGTGGTTCAAGTGATTGTGCCCATGCATATAAGTATTCATAATAGTTTAAAAATGTGATTGCAATAATCAAAATATGATAGCTTTGTAATGAAAGTAAGATAAAGTAGACAACTAAATCTCCTTGGTAATCCACTTGAAAACTAAATAGAAAATAACCAAAAAATCCCTCATAAAACTATTTTACATTAAATGTCTTTACTTGAATGATTAAAAACAAGATAGTCATTCATTACTATGCATTAGTTTTCAAATTTGGCATCATAAAAGTAGGTTGAGAATATATTTCTCAAAATACAATGAGCTTTTGTAATCTACTTTTTATAATGTGAACTTTTGTAGAGTACCTGCTAAGTAAGATGTAACAAAAGAAAGTAGAATAAATTTTGATGAAAACATACAATGATTTTTATTTCCTAGCCTAGTACACATATATTTTATTGAATATTTTGTGTTGAAGGTTCCCTAACTAAGAATTTACCACCAATAAATGGGGATTCTTTTCCTACTTTCAAAACTTATTTGCTTTTAATTTTTGAAAATGTTTTTTAATAAATGTAATAGAAGGTACCCATGGTTTTGTATTATACTTCACCCATTTCGATATTACATTATTGTTTTTATATGCATGACATAGGATAAAAATGGAAATGATCATTTTTTAAAAAAATTACCATGCTTTCACCCCTTAATAAAATGCTAGTTAAATGTGTGTTGACATTACAAATAGAAAAATGATGTGATGCACATGGTATACATGAAGAAATGCAAGGCACAAGGATGGTGAAATTTCAAATGCATCATTTGCAAAAGGTAGATATTTTGATCCAAGCAAAATGTGATAAGCATTATGTATGCCCTACTTATATGAATCATAACATTAGAGTTTAATATACATTCAACCAAGTTTGAATTTTACAATGCAAGGGCAATCGTGAAGGTGAATTGCAATTCAAAGTTCAATTGCACTCTCATTACCATTTGGCACATTTCAATGTAAAGACCTTTTGCAATTATGAGTTGTAGCTACACATTTAAATATAATTTTCATACCCAAATGGTGTTTTGACATGTGGGATGTATGCATACCCTAAAATTGCACAAGATTATTAGTTGAAGTTTGACACTTTAGGTCCCAAGCTTGTAACTAACAAGTAGGGATGAAAGATTTGAATTTGTTGCAACTAAATTTATGTTTTATGACCAATCAATATCCATGATCTAATGGAATTTTAATAAGTGGGTGCAACGACCAACTCCAAGTTGTAATTAAAATGTGGATTTTACAAGTTTAAATTCGAATCTATGAAATAAGAATTCACCATGTGGGTGGACCCATTAAGAATATTCAACATATAACAATTACAAGCTTGCAAAAACTATATTAACAAATGGGGGGGTGACTATTTTTCAGAAATCATTTCATAATTTATAACTCATCAACCTTCATGATTCAATAGAATTTTGACAAGTGGCAACCTTAAACCATCACCTAATGTGCACAAAAACAACAACTATAAATTTCATTTTATTAAATAATCAATTGAGATATGGGTGTTTTACAAAACATTATGTACTTACATGCAATTCTTAATAGAATGTTGCAATTACAAGTCCCAAGTGATTCACAATACACTTGAACATGGTAGTTAAAGAGGTTAAAAATCACATATAGAATTAAAAATTTAAACCAATTATCCCTTCATGTATAATATATTAAAATTGACAAGTGAATCCATTATCCAACCACATACCAACAACCATATAAATGGGCCATTGTTGCATTACATTATTGAGCTTACAATAATATCCTTCAACTATTGTATTTGCACCTCCATATCAACAAAATATAATTCAAAAAACAAAGAATTGGAATGCTGGAAAGTTCAAATTTTGGAAATAGAATTTATAATATTTAAGGATTTTTTTTTTAAAAACCTAACTTTGATTCCTCAAAATAGATATTCAACCCCAAGAGGTTGAATTGTAGGTGTGAGTGCATTAGTGCATCCATATTTATGAGATTACAAATAAAACATACCAATAACTCTTGGAACATATTAATTGTGTTAATCCTAACAAAATTAACATTAACATGATAAGAACAATGCGTACTACAATCATTCATAGTGTAATAAAATTACATGTGCATTTAATGCATTATAATAATGATGACCAACTAGCACCTTAGAATGGAACATGTTAGTAGAAGACCAGCTTGGGCAACCTTTAATCAACAATAAGTTACATACCTAACCACTATACATTTATCCAAGCATCATTAGTTTCTTGAGTGTTGACCTCAATAGCATCTCCAAGTCCTTTTAGCTTGTGTTTCAAGTTGCTAATGGAGCTTTCTAGTTCCAAACACTTATTATTCCATCAAGACCTCCTAATGCCAACAAATGTCCATCTAAATTGAAGGCCAATGTTGCAATTGAATTTGTGTTCGCATTTTACAAATTTTATTCGGAGGTTGATCTTCATTATTCTCTACAATAGTAAAAATAAAAATAGAATTCTTGTAGGCTTGAGTCATCAACAATGGAAAATATGACCATAACAAACAATATTTCCTAGAATTTTCTTGCCTTGAATTACTTCATTTTTGTTTATATGCACACAAACAATCATTGTACCTTATAGTGTGTGGTGAAAGTCTATTTCACCAATGTGCCAATCCCCACCTCCTATTGCCACTAAAGTTGCATCAGTAAGACTACAAGTCATTGAGTAAACAAGACCTACCAAATAGATCCACCCATTTAACAAGTCCCCTTTAGACATAACATTATTTGCTAATGTTCTATAGTGTATGACATTATCTTATTGGCAACATGTGAAAAATATAGGATGCAGCTAACCAATCAATTATTTCATATGCCTATTATTAGTTTAAGGTGTGGGTTTTACTATGCAATCATTTCTTCAAGCTTTTCAAATAGATGAAATTGGGAATCACAAGTAGGATTGTTGAGTTTTTGCTTTCAAATTAAGACCTCTAATCCTTGTTAACAAGTCATTCCTAACCTTCAATTTGACCAACATACTTAGATTTTAAGTAATGAACTACTTATTTTTTTGGTTAGACAACATCATTCCACTATGCAACATTAACCTTGATGGCCAATGAATGCACACAATCCTTTGTTCTTTAGCCTTCATCATCATCATCATCATCATTGTTTTTTTCTTCCATGCACTACTACATAATGAGTCCAAATCCATTAATGAATTCATTAGATTTTGTAGTGAATTAGATGAATTTTGGTCTTGGTGAATTCCTAGCAAATTCGTCAATTGTTTAGTGATCAGTGATGAATTGATATGGAGAAGTAAATTCACTAACATTTGAACAACTAGGAAATTTTGAATAATTTAATTATTTAATCTAAAATATTAATTACTTAATCTAAAATATTTATTATTAATTACAGAATCCAGATTACTAATTATTAATTATTCAAATTGAAACATTTTTTTCTTTCATTTTTTTTGAAAATTGAAAGTTTTAAGAAGATTCAAACTTATCTACCTAGGTAGGTAGAAAACTAGCACCTACTTACTTTTGTAGGTAGGCAAGTAGATAAGAAAGGGAAAATGTAGATGGAATGAATAACCAAAAAGAATTTTATTTACTTTGCAATTTCCATTCAAGGTCAAACACTATTTCACACATCCAAAATTGGCACATGCATTACAATGTGATAACTTAATGGAATACATGTTGTTCATATAGCTTGTGAGATAAGATTAAAAAACAAAACATATGGGTTAACCCTTTTACTTGCACCTTAGTTTTAAATTGAGATATAACTAAACTTTTTCCAAAAGCCAACTTTAATTAGTAATATTTTTCTCATCTTATGTCCAAATAAAAAAATTTAAACATCATTCTGGAAGATTTTCCAAAATCTACACAAAAAAAAAAAAAAAAAAAAAAAAAAAAAAAAATTTAAAAAAAATACAAAAAAAAAAAAAAAAAAAAAACTAAAAATTAACCTTGAATTCAAAAAAATTGTGTGTAAATTTTCCATTTCAATACATTTCAACAGTAATGTTTTGAAAACATTTTCTTTCTTCAACCATCGTTATTTCTTTCATATTTTGTCCAAATGAAAAAAAAAATTAAAAATATGAATTTTTTTGAATTACATACTACATTTTAATTATGAAATACTATACAAATAGTTCATAAAATATGAATTATAAACATATAATAATGTTATTCTCAAAAACATTCAATGTTACATAATTTATTTAGAAAATACAATACACTTAAGTATGGTATATTAAAAACATAAAAGTTAATTTTTATATTACAATATGAGTTTGATTATATAATTATAAATTAATTTGAATATATAAATATTTGAAGAAATGAAATTTTTATTATAAATCATAAATAAATTTTATATTATATTCATTTTATTCACAAGTAATTTTATTAATATACTATATAGCAAATAAATATTATCATATATAATATATAAGTGATTTTATATGATAAAATATTGGATCAAAAAAATTATATATAACATGTTTACATAATTTTATATGTTATGTATTTGATATGTTATGTACATATGACATATGACATATGATATATTATATATTTTTATGTTAAAAAATTTTGGATTCTGATTTTTTTTTTGTAAACACCTTTTAGCATTTTATTAAATAAAGGAAAAAAAATCTGACTTTTTTTAGAATTAAAATAAAATTTTATTTAGATAAAATATATTTTGGATTTAAAACTGATCATATCTGTACATAAATTAACAGTAAATTATACCATTAAATGATATAATAAATACATTGAAATAAATTTAGGTAAAAATAATTTACATTTATTATTCAATATTAAAAAATAATGTAGATTATATCATTATAAATAGTATGTTAATTAATATTGCAAAGTAGTAGAATAATAAATTATTTATTATTCATATATTAGAATTAGTTATTTTATTTAATCCGAAAATTAAATATAGTATGTTACAAAATTTATTATTATTATATATATGCAATATGTAAATTTAGTATTAATGATTTTTTATAATGAAATATAAATTATTTTAAATAAAATTGTACAATGTTACAATTTAAATATTATTTAAATTATATCATTATAAATAATATGCTAGTTGATAATACAAAAAATAAAAATAAAATATTAATAGTATTCCAGTTAATTAATATGGATGATTAATAAAATTAATAATTTTAAAAATAAAAATTTCCATTTTATTGTAGTTCATTTGGTTTCAAAATAATGGAATATGCTGATGAATTATAAATTAATTTATATGATAAAATGGTTAAATAATTGATAAATTATTATGTAATATATATTTGTTTTTATATTGTACTACATTATGTTAATGAACTATATTTATATACGTATAATAATAAATGTAATCACCCAAATAAATATAACTTTGTACATTGTATTGTTATATATATAAGATTGGATTTTCATCTTTCTATTTTTTAAAAATGTCTTTACATTGTAATAAATGAAAGCCCAAAATAATATATGGCAATTAAATTGAAAATTGTATGTAAAATAAATTATTAAATTAGTTATAAATTGGTTTAAATGACCATATAATATGTCGTATTGTAACTAATTGATGCAATAAAAAGTTATGATAAACAATCATACACATTATAAATATATTATATTAAATAATGAATATTATAAATCTTATATAGCATTGAAATTATCATTTTAATAGTTCCAAAAATAACTTTAGTAAATTATTTTGACTATAAGTGAATGTGTAGTTGAAGTTTCATTGAAAATGAAATGAAATTAGGCAATGGTAAATTTGGTTCACTTTGACAACCTCATTGTGATTTAGGTTAGTGGATTTGGACTTATTGTGTATAGTGACGTCTCATGTAGATATTCAAATTGTTTGATTGGGAAAGAGTTTGAAAGAATGGTCTATCCATGAATTCTATAGTTTGAATGTCCATGGATTTTATAATCTTCATTTAGACTATAAAATCCATGGATAGGTTGTGCCAACAAAACTTGATTAAAAAAAATGATGAATTCTAACAAACAATGTGAATTGTTTTTCCTATGCCTTCCTCATCTTTGTTAATACCCTACATCACACCATTGTAGCTCACAAAAATAATATCCTCTACCTCTTCCTCTTCATCTCTTGTAATAGAAAAACAAGGCAATTTCAATTATCATGCTAGTTTTGAAAACTCTTCCCTTCTCCTGGATCCATGACTATTTTGCTTTAATTCAAATTTAAAACAATTGATGGGAAAAAATATCCTTGAATTATTCTAATTAGACACAAACCTAGACCATACAACATAATGACACTTATAAAGTTTCCTTCAATAATAAACATTTGTTAGTTTTGACATCTCTTACAACCATCTAAAATATTTCCTTCTTCTTTGCACTATTACATTCACTTGTAATTCAACCTCTTGGGGTCAAATATCTATTTTGTGGAGTCAAATCAAACTTTTAAGACTTTTATCCTTATGCATTGGAATTTGTATTTTTAAAATTTTAACTTTTTAACATTTTGGTTTTTTGAACTATATTTTATCAACATGGAGGTGCAAATACAATAGTTGAAGGGTATGATTGTAAGTTGAGTAATGTAATGTTTTATAATCATCACATGTGTACCCCCAATTCAAACAATGAAATTGAGATCAACTAATCAAGTTCTAACATAAAAACATCATATGTTCAATTGTGTAAAAGTTCTCTTGGAAATGATTTTTTCAATCAAGAGCACAATGTGGATTGTTTCTTGCAATCTCATCCATTGTTTCTAGCAAGGAAACAAATTTAGGCTGGGATATGTTCATGAGAAGAAGTGAAAAGTACAAGGAGAAGGAAAGACAAAAGAAGGTGCTCGATGGTACTATGGTATAGGTGAAGTTAGTTGACTATTAACTATGGCATTCTCCCATGGCTTTTGAAAGACCTTTGCACCTTTATTATAATCTGTCTATAATGGTCAAGTAAGCAAACATGTTGAACACCTTCCATATTTGTAATGGTGTTGGCTTCAAGATTTTAGGACAAATGTTTTTGTTGGTTGAGACAATAAAAATAAAGATAATCATAATAATCCCTATTGAATATTGGACAACTTTTGATTGTAGGAAACCCCTAGAGGGTGGTGTGTTAGAGTGGAAACATGTGTCCAAGGTATGCTAGATAAGTATCAAGAGCTTCTCCATGTTAAAGATTTAAAATCAACCTATGTGTTGATCTAACAATAAGGTTCACTTGGACATGTCCAAGCTAAACCCAACTATCATTAAAAATAGAAAGGAAAATAAAATTCATATATATGGCTTATGAAGGTCACCACCCATTAACATATGACATAAATTAACATGAAGTTATTTTTCAAGACCTACAAATATCATATGAATTTTGCTTTTACAAAAATTTGATAATTTGTGTTGGAACAATATGACTTGTAAGTACAACAAATTAACTGGACTTGCCTTTTGTATTAGAATCCAAGGACAATTCTTCATGAAACAATTGATATAATCCAATAATATAGTCTCTTTAGATGACAAATCTTTGATACACCCACCAAGAACATTAGGATTTATAGTAGGCAACAAAGCTTCACATGCCAATTATAAATAACAAAAAATCTTCAAAAATATTGAGATTCTATTCATACTTATGATTAAAGTTAACCCAAATAGAATTGATAGATGATTTAATGATAAGGTTATAAATATTTCAGATCTAACAACATAGCAATAAGAAATTAGCAAACATGAAAAAAAGGAAACCCAAGTTTAGAAAAAAAGGAAAAAATAAAACCAAATACCAAGGATTGGTTTGAACAACAGTGACATTCATATGTATCTTCAAAGACCTACAATAATGGTATTGAATGTTGACCACCTACCATAACATAAAATCTCCACTAACTTCATCCCAAAAAACAACAATATAACAATAGGAAATAGTCTAATGTCATACGGAAATCCATCAACCCAATTATAATAATTAATCAAGAGAAAAGGGATAACATTTAAACTTGTTGTAATACAAACATATATTTGTCACAAAAAATCTTACTAATTATATGATCATTTTTGAAATCACATGCCAAACAATCCAATTGAAATTGGCAAAATGTTAATTGCATGCTAATGATCATTGGAAGTTGAATTAGCCATTAGCAATGGAGATGAGTCACTAGATTCTAATTGATAGTTCTAGTCTTTGTGCTTAGTAGCCATGGAAAACTATCACACAATTTATTATACTCCACCTTGGTTTAGCTGTGTGAGGCTTTTATTGCATGATGAATGGTACATATCATATTTAGAATAAAAACCACATTTAACAAATGTTAAAAAACACAATCTAGAAAAGGATTTAACTACTCATCAACAAAGTAGGGGTAAGCTCATTGTAAACATTATCAAAATCTTAGCCAAAAGCTTTTGTTGAACACATTTAAGTTGTCAATAGTGAATAGAAATTCCCCTTCAAGAATCATTAAAAGAAATATTGTCCATTCCAACCATATGATTACAATTATAAAAGTGACTAGTATTCAAATCAATTATTTTTACAACTATAATTAGGTTAGTCCTATGTGTCATTTTAGTTGTAAATGTGTGTAGTCATATATGCAACTATTGTAGTCACATATGCAACTATAGAGTTGATATAACCAATGTAGTCACAAATGCAACTATAATTTATGATTTACATATTTGAATTTTAAAAAAATGATACAGTAAAACCTGTCTAAAGTGATATCCTATCTAAAGTGATAAACACGACTCGATCCCAACTCGGGCCCCATACAAAATGTGATAAACCTCCGTAAAGTGATACTCGATAATTTTTATTGGTCCCACTCCTTATCTAAAGTGATATTCAGCACATTTCAAAAAATAAAAGACAAAAACAACTACAAAACAAG
>Ga0209611_10000230_pt1 | contig 73680 bp, 46 predicted proteins | sample S1TSphgellanicum_3_FD_187693 | JGI IMG/M metagenome (GOLD analysis project Ga0209611, IMG submission 187693) | Host-associated microbial communities from peat moss isolated from Minnesota, USA - S1T2_Fc - Sphagnum magellanicum MG (SPAdes) (version 2) | ecosystem: Host-associated > Plants > Peat...
CACAAACATTATTTTGATTTCTTTTTTTGGTGACAATTTTTTTCAACTTGGAAATATTATCAAGAAAAAGATGGAAAAATAATGCAAATTCAAGAAAAAATGTAAATGACAAAATGTTTGCCAAAAGTTTGAGGTCACAAATTTGAAAAAAAAGAGAAGGCTATTCCTAACAAATAAAAATTTAAAAGTAATTCTAATAACTCCAACCTAAAACCCATAAAAAATTCCAACATCAAATTTATTTGATAAAAATTAAGCAATCTTTCAAATTATTATAAGATTTATCCAAGTTTTTTAAAAACTTTAAAATAAATATTAATGATATAACTAAGTGATTTTTGTGTGGTGAATTTCCACCATTTTGAAAACATAAAAAGGGATCATCAACATCAACAAAATATTTTATAATTAAAAAAAAAAATTCAACAATTTTTTCTAAATGCAAAGAATTGTAAATGAGTTTTAAAACTTGTAGCCAAAATGTAGAAGGATTGTAACAATTTTATAACTCTACATATGGTATATAGCCAAAACATTGTTAAATTTTCTTCTAGATAATCTTGAAAAACACCACAAATTTGAAAATATAAAAATATAAAAATAACTATGGATGTGATTATAATTATTATTTCCATTTACAATTCATTCATTTATTTTATTTTTAAAAAAATCTTTGAATAATATTTAAACATAAACTTGTAGCAAAAAAACTTGAAAATAAATTATAAACCATGTTTTAAAAAAATAATAAGTATAAATATTGATAATATATAACTTTTAATTAATTTAACTAAAAAATTTTAACATGATTTTTTTTTTCATACACTAGGAAAAAAAATTGAAAAAAAATTAAGGGTTACTTTTGGGGTTTATTGGTGTGGCATCATGAACATTCAATAATAAGAAACTTTTCCGTGATGCCTAAGACAAAGTAGGGAAAAATACATCATTTTAATTTTCATAAATTTACAATAATTTATTATATTAAAATTTTGAAATTCAAAAGTTTACATGCACCTTAGACTTTGCACACATGAACATTTGACTTAATTAGTAATCCATTCAAATATAAATGTGAAACTTGTCAAGTTTTTATACATCAATTTCAAAAACATTGTGGTGAGTGTAAAGGTAATTTGTGATTAATGGATTTAACACATTCAAAGTGAATGATTCAATTCATATGAAAACGTTGACAGTGAAAAAATTCACTAAACCATTCAAGCATAATTGCAAAACATCAAATTTCACATATTTCAATATATGTTATTAAATGCAAGATGCAACCTACGACTAATAATTTTAACATATTAGTTGTGAATGGTTCCATTACAACAAAAGGTGTCCATTTATGCCAAGTGATTTCACTATATTTGAATGAATTCATCCGGCATAATGAACAAGACTTAGTGGGGATGTAATGAATTCATTGGTTTAGTGAATAAGGATCAATGAATTGCACCCACATTTTGTAATAATGTTCAATTCATGTACACATGTTGATAGTTAAAGAAATGTGAAAAAATTCATTAATTCATTATAGTATAAATGTGAAGTCTTAAGTTGTTACATGTATTTTAATAAATTATGGTGAGTGTAAAATGCAATTCATGGACAATGATTTCAACATGTTAAAAGTTGATAATTAAATTCATGTACCATGTTGATAATTGAAAAAATGTCAAAATAACTATTAACCCATTATAATGCATTATGTAAATAAAATTCAATGCTAACTCATTTTTCATGTCAACAATTTGAATTATTCAAAAATAAAATAGATTGCAAATTATATTCATAAGTGAACAATCTAATGAATGTTACAACTATAAACAATATTAACTATTGACTAATACAACAAGCCACTTGCAAACTTAAGATGACCAAATGTAATTAGAATGTATTCAAATCGGATAGTAGTTGCAATGTGTGGGGGTGAGAGAAAATAAAATTTCTTCTTGAAATAATTCACAAAAAGTGATATTTTGCTTTATAATAGCATTATCTCCTAGTACTTATTAAAATTGACACATAAAAAATATGAAAAAAAGAATAGCAAACAAATACTTCCCCAAAAAAAAAAGTTTAATCATAGGTGCAATCTACCTTGGAATAAGAAATATTGTCTAATACAATTAGCAGTGATACAACAAAATATTAACATGAAGAAAAGAAATAAGAAACTTACAAAAATGTAATGAAAATCCTGAGCACTAAAGTGTTAATATGTGTTAAACTATTATCATCTAATTCCTAGCAATATTGCCATTTAATATAAAGGAACAAAAGATGAATAAGAAGACAACATGAAATGTAAGGGGCTTTGGGAGTACCTGTCTTTCTTTGTTGATCACCACTATGACATAATTTGGACTATCCAAAAGGGCAAAATGCCCAATTGTTCTCCCCATCTCCACCATCCATTGGATTTCTATTTTGTCTCCTCCTTGATTTTACCACACAATTGCAAAATGGCCCCTTGGGCCTTCTCTTTGCTTATTTTCTTCTAGTATCCTTTTGATGCCCAAAGCAAACACCAAAATAAAACACTTGTTCCTTCTAGAAATTTCCCACATAAACCATACACCTCTTCATTGCATTAAAAACACGTTCAAAGTACAAGCCAAAAACTATGCTAGAGAAAAAGAGTGAGAATGTGATAATGGTGGCCAAAAAAGTCCCATTTGTCTTTTAAGCCTAAGTCTCCCTAATTTCTCCTTCCTACAAATTAGGTGGATCCTACAAATCTTATCCTCCTAAGTGATAGTTAGTTAAAATTAGTTGATGTCACCTTTAAAATTAGTGAAAATAGTAGGTAAATCTACTACCAATAACTTCTAAAATCACTATAGTCTAACTAAATAAAAGTAAACTTATTCCACTAACAACTACTAGATTGTGAAATCTTTGAAAATTTGTTCCCTTCATGCCTTGTGGTTGTATTCTCAATACTTCTCCTCCCAAATGTCCATTAAAGAAGCTTGCATTCCATCAAAGTCTGCCACTATTTTCTTGGCACACCTTTGCCTCTTGAACTTTTCGCTCTTGTTTGTGTTTTGTACAATAGTTGAGAACCCCATAAGCCCAAGTCCAAAAGATGAAAACCCCCCAAGCCCATCTAGAAGATGGTCCAAAGATGAACTAGGAAGAATACCATCTTCGGTAGTTGCTACAAACAAGAACCTGAAACAAAGTTGCAAGCTTAGCTTTTGGTGGTGTTATGCATCCTACTCAAGATAGTGGCAAAGATGTGTGTGGTGTGAGTAAAAAACCTTGAGAAAAACAAGCATGGTTTTACTTTAATTAATAATGTTTTCTTTCACCACAAGGGTAAGTGGAAGTTGGTATTTTCATGGGTGAAACAAATGGGAGAGTCGAAGCAAAGGTGAGGTTCGCTTCATGATAATTTGCAACAATGAATGATGAGTTAATTTGCTGGTTATTAGTACTTTTTCACCCATTTTTGGGTTAATTTGCTCCTTGTGGTTGAAATTTGTGGTTCCACTCATTGCAACAACATGGACTGGTATTTTTTTTGGTTCACATCAACCCCAACTACATTAATTCATTGTTACAGAATTGTAATTAACTTTTTATTTTGAAATATAGGCTCTCTCTCTAGTTGTATTTATGAACATGGTTGTAATCTTCTTCACCCATGATGCCATAAGATGGGTAAACCACACATCCAAAATAAATTTTATCCTAGGTTTTTTTCAAGAATTTGGGTCCATATTACCACCATTTATAGAAACCTAATATACACCATTTCTTTTTTAGAAATTAATTATAAGTTTGGATTTAATTATGTGAGCTAATAGACAACAATGAATTTTTTTATTTTTTTTGTTTTTCATTTCATGAAAAAAATAATTTCTATTAAATCTCTCTTTGTCCTTTTTTGCAATATTTTTGTATATGAGTGCGTTAGGAAAAGTAAATTTTTTTTTTGCAAATCGTCCATACTCCCCTTGATTACTGATTGGAGATTCCAAATACACGATCTAAATAAATCCTTCAAGGTCTTTAGGTCGTGGATGACCCACAATCAATAAGTATCAAAGGGAATTAGGTAGGGAATGTAAGTTGTTACTATGTAAGTAGATAAGGCATTTGGTGACTACCTGGTAGGTAGATGCATATGGATGGTCAGTATATAGCTAATCACTGCGGTTAATTATGGGACATGAATACAATGAAAAAATGTTACCTGTCCACACACCATCCATCCTGCATGGTGAGCCGATGGGTGCGGGTACCCATCCTTTGCTTGGGGATGTATCTGCTCTCTACAGTGCCATTGGAGAGGAACTGTAGGACCTATGTGATGGTGTTGGTGGTTGGCCTTTGTAACAGGTTGACAGTGGTGAATTGCACAAGCACAGAAGTCTACCTACAGGCACAGGCACATGCATATAAATTGCTCGTTATTTGTGAGTTTAATGTTGTGCCATTGTTTTGTAATTTAATTTTCTTCTCATGGGGTAGAAGATCAAAAGCTTAACAAAAAGACTCAACAGCAGAAACATAAGAAGGAAAGCATCAAGTACAGACATTGTGGTCAAGGGTGAAGTCATTGTGTTACTGAGGATGTGGGATTGTAGAGACAAGGAACTACCTATATCATCAGGCAGGATTAGTGTATGAACAGCAACAAGGGATGTGTCACACTGTGGCCTTGCAATTTACATTAAAAATTATTTTAAGGCAAAAGTAGAATTATAGAAACTCAAATATTTTACCATGCAAAAATATAATCTTCAAAAAATCCTCTAAAAGAAACCCAAATCCTTCAAGATGTTATAATTCTATAACTAATCTCAAGTTTCAACACAAGCCAAAATATCATCTTTCAAAAATCCTCATATAAAAATAGACCTACTACTTAGGGCCGAAATCCCTTAAGCTATTATACTCTATAATGAATCTAAACACAATATCCTTGCCTTGGTAGGCAAAGCCAACAAAGGACATAGCAGTGGTTGTTGCTTTAGCAATTGGCACATTTCAGGCTTGGCTTTGGATCTGGCATGATGTCAAAGATGAGTAGGTATTCTGGAGGCTGAGGCTCTTGCCCAATATAGCCAAGAGGCATAAACCTGCCATGTGAAGGTTTTTGACAGGCGACCCCAATAATTGGGCTCAGGTGCTTATGCTCCCAACCAAAAAGAAAAGGGTATATTGTTCTATGGTGAAATTCCTCTTGATGTCTAAGGGGAGGGGAATTGGAGATACCCAAAGTTCAACTCAGAACTTATCTATGCTTGAGCAGTGCTAACCATGCAGAAATTTTTGGTACCAAGTCTTTGCATGCCGAATTGCTCAGAAGGCTTTTCATCTGGAAGAAAATGCTAGGCTTCTTTTGACATCTCAAAGGAAAAACCAACTATCCCAATCAGAAAGTAAAGGTTACTTCAACCTAAAGAATTCGTGAAGAATTGGTTGGTGTTGCTTAATCCCCCTTGCTTCTCTTGTCACTTTCATTTACAGAGCTTCATGCCATCATCATCATCGCATGCTTGTTGCTACATTATATCTCTCTAGTGGGATGGTTGACTCCTCAAGTCACTTTAGCCGTTATCAAACTACTTACATCATGCCAAGTTGATTCATTCTTTGGAAGTGACAAATCATCCACATGTAGTTCAGCTTCAAAAAGTTTGAAGAGACAGACACTCAAGCATCTGCACCCCCTGCACTCTGTAAATGAACTCTGCAGAATCTAGTAGCAAGGCAAGCAAGCTACAAGAAAGTGCAAAATTTTAAGTTTTTTGAGGCTCCAAGGTTGCATGCCTTGCCCAACATCCTCCAGTTTGCTCAAAGAAGCCCCTCTTGTCCTGTACCCATTTAGTTGGGTTTTAGCTACATGAAACCTTGAACATAAAAAAGACACCCACACCATGGTGTTTTTGAGGCTCAGTACAAATCACATCAAGACCCATTGTAAGTGCTGAGCAACTGCGGAACAAAGGCAGTAGATAATTGAAGCATCATGTAAGTTTTCAAGCTCAGTACAAGATCACATCAATCTACAAGTCAATGTCTCTCCCTCCTCCTCTTGCGACCCGAACATGTTCATTTTCAACTTTGCTGTTGATATCACTCTGCTGATCACATCTGAAGAAACTTGTGGAAAGTCTGAGAACAGTTTATTTGAAGCTTATACTGCAGCTATGAAGATCATCTCCATGACTACCTACTCAACCTTTTCTCCTCCACCAGTATGACAGTAGTGTGTGCCTCCACCCCTTCCTTCCTCCACAGCTTCTTCACTCACACGGCAAAAACATAACCCAAGCAAACTATAGGAATCTAAAACTTCTGAAAGAAGTTGCTCAAGACAAAAAAATCTTACGTCACAAGAAGAGAGTGAAGGAATTGCTTATCTTGCTAAGGTTGTTCAGAGGTTCACAACAGTTTGCTTGCAAGCATAGAACCTAGCTTATTGAACACAGACCTGCTTGCCTCTTCTACCGAGCCTCGACCCAAGTGACAAAAAAGCCTTCTTCTTATCTACTTAGGACATCTTTCCATTAGGCTGCTGTGATCACAGCAGCTTTCCATTATATTTGTTCAAATAGCTGTGCTCATAGTCATCTCATAACTCTACGGGTCAAGCATTGAGACCTCTGAGTCAAATTGTGACTCACTATATAGTGACATTTGTCCTTTCTTTCATGAGAACATGTGTTCCCAGAGTTCCTAACATGATTAATTACATGTCTTCAACGCACTTGCAGCTCGCCAATGAGACGCGTCTATCCATGCAACAAGAAACAAAGCCCTCTCTCAATCAGAGTAGCCTAATGTAAAGAGACCCTTATCCATCACGCACTTTTTGGGGAGCAAAAATCGGGTCCGTACGCATAAGAACGTCATCAGCCTCGAGTGGATTGTTGTGGGTAGCATTATGAGTGTCTTGCATTGCCGAGTTTGGGAGTCTTGGGTGATGAGAGAATTCATAGGAGCAGGTGCAGGTGAGAGAGAACTTCCTCTCGCGTGAGCAGAAGCAAAGGGTTCCTTTCTGTTGTGAATTTGCTAGCTGCAGGGGGAAAAGGGCGATCAAGGTGAGCTTCATGGCTTTGGGCATAGTGACAACAACAGCTAGGAGACTTGTGAGCTCACAAAATCCAGCACCGTTTGGCCTATCCAAGGATTCCTACTTGTTGAGCAGCGGCAGCAGCAGGCATTGGTGTCAAGGATTCAACGCCTCCAAATCCGTGAAAGTTGGGAGCACGCAACAGACTCCCAACTTGAGTCTCTTTTGTTGCGACCTCGCAAGACGTCGTCGTTGTTGCAATCTTGTTTCTGGCAGCCGTCATCTGAGGAGGAGGACGAGAACCTATGCTGTGGAAGAAGAGACTGCTGCACCACCAAGCGCAGCAAGCACGCAGAAACTGAAGGATTTTCTGCAAGACTTGAAGGATGTAGGCAGGGTAAGAAGCACAACCAAATGCTTTTCTTGGTTTAGGGTTTAGGTCATTCTAACACTCTCTCCTTCCAGCAATAGAGATATGCCACACATGTAAAGGATTCCTTTCTGTGGTGAATTTGCTTGCTGCAGTTTCAGGGCATGATTTTTCTTTTCCTTTCTGGAGTCTTCCAGCAATAGGGTTTATGAAGCTTTGGCATTCCCCTTTTGTGTGACAGCAGGCATTTTTCAAACCAGTAGCTAGAAAAACCCATCATTCTCTGTGCAGATAAAGAGATCGACTCAAATCTCTATTTTTTTTTGGCATGAGAAAATGGGCACTAGTCATCTATCTGTTCCTCAGGCTTTTTGCTGAAGCATGTTTTCTCCAATTGATTTCAAATGCTTTTTTCTTTCAGGTGCGGATTATAGTAAACACAGGTGTAGCAGTTTTGGAATCAGTGACAAATTTGGACAAGCTATTCTACCACACATTACCAGGTCGAGGGGAATTTGCGAATGTGATGACAAAGGAGGACAATGTGGATTTCCACTTGCTCATTGACCAAGTGAGTGCAGCCAAGTTAGTGAAAGGTAAGTCAGCACGAGGCGACATTCCAACATACATGATTCGCTTTGTAGATGGAAATGGTTCTGTTGCAGTTAGCCTTCTTGTCATGTGGCGTGTTGGCACAGATGGAGATTATGATCATGGCCAAGTTGAAGCTTTTGAAAGCTTGCTTGAAAAATATGGGCCGGAAATCCAGTTTTCAAGTTGAACATGAGAACATAAAATTTCTTTGCCTCATTTGCCCCTCTCTCTCTTCTCTCTCTTCTCACTCCATCCAAACTCTGTGCCAAGGTCTATTCTGTAGTCTAATTAGAATCTCACCCACAGCTTAAATGATTTCTGCATCTCTAAGCATCACCTGGAATACTTTCTGAAATGGAGCATCTGTTGTGTAGGACAGTTCACAAGAGTGCATGTTTCTCTTTTGGGTTATGTAATGCGGGAGAATTGAGTGTCGCATGTTTTCACATTGTGGATTACTGTATGTATGATATTTTCCCATCATACCCAATTAACCTTGTGTAATCCAAAATCTGTTGGTTGTCCATCAGACATGCTTTTTGATCCAGCTGAGAGCTGTAAACATGTCTCAGTGCTGATCCAGTGGCATCTTCCCTGAAGAACTAGATGCCTGCATGTATGTGTGTTGCCATAGCAGACCAATTTTCACAAAAGCAAGCAAGGATATATATTGCACATAGGGCAATGCTTGTCTAATCATACAGAATTGCAGTCTTGTTGGCATGTTTTGCGTGGTGGATTTGACAAGGCACTTTGAGCCTCCAGAAACAGAGATGGTGTTGATGCAGCACAGCAGAACCAATGAGGACAGTGAAAGAGGAGGTGATGACAAAAGGCTGCAACTCAACCAGATCAGCCATTTGAAGTGGTTAGTCTTGAGCTGATCAAAGTGTACAACCTCACCATGTCCCTTCACTTTCTTATCTATTGGGATCACAGGATGGTTTCAAGGTGTGAATTCATCTCCTCCCATTGATTCAGTTATCTGAAAAATACATAACTTTCACTGCTCTGTGAACAATCATGTGACAAGATTGTGAGTTGAAATTCACTCAATTCAACTGTATTCTCACTGTCCTACTTATCAAGAAAGGCGAACCTCAAATCAGTATGTTCACCATTTCCAATTTTGAACCAATTACTCCAGCATTTTTTTTTTGGGGCTGAACTTTCACCACTTGGCAACCAGAAAAAGAAGCACGAAATGGGGACCCAAAAAAATCCAGTGTAACTCATGCAAAGGATTTTTTGTGAAAAGAATTGCTCCAAGGTTGCCAGATGTTTGAGGAATTTTTTTTCTGAAATCACCATGTTTAGATAATATGTTCCAGCAGATTGCCAAAATATAGTAGGATTCTTAGTTTTTTTCTACTTTCCTCTCTGACCTGTAGCTGAATTTTGCTAATTCCTGGTGGATGATTCACCACTGTGGTACAATACAAAATTGAAGGAAAAAAACCACCCTGAGTTAATCTACTACAATTATGTAATGTAGGTGAAAATTGGATGGACATCATGGTTGGGAGGACTCTAAAGGAATAGCACTCATGCAAGTAAAAGGCAAGCAATTAACTCAATGGAGATATACGAAAGGTGAGCGGATGTGAAAGGGGGGCAGAAATTTTCATAAAACCCCAGAACTGGTTGTTATTATGATGAATTTCTTAAGACCCGGAACAGAGGTTGTTTGATTTTGAAAATTTCCAAAATTCCAGAACAGGATATTTTAACAAATCAAAGAACAACCCATCACTATTTTAACTGAAAAATAAATAAATAAATAAATAAATAAATCCCAGTATTGAACATTGGTTTTATTTGGGTGAATTTACCCAAGAAATTATGATTCCAACACATACAAAGTATTCTTTGTGAAAAAAAATGGCCCTAATTCACCATATTTTGAAAAAAGAAGAAGAAGAAGAAAATCACCAGATGTCTACAACAGGTCCTGGACAGCAGGTAGCCAAAAATATAATAGAATTCTTTAAATTTTCTACTTTCATAACTGGTCTATAGCTAAGTATGGGTACATCACAAAATTTAAAATTTAAAATAATATTATATATATATATAACCCCACCCTAGTATTGAATTTTGCATAATTGTACAGAATGTCTTATTACTGCAAATTCTTAATGCATGCATATGATTAACAATTTAGAGAGTACTGACTGACTGACTTGGGGGTCAGGTTTTGGCTGCAGCTCTGCAGAAGAAAAAAGCATAATTATAAATGTCACCAATTAGCATCTATTTAACTGAAGATTTGAACCAAAAAAAAAATCTTAAGTACTGTCAACTACTTGCACAAACTATCCCAGTCAATGAAAGCAGCTGAAAAAACTCCTTTGTTTTGCTTTGCTGTTGAAGAAGAATGGTTGAAAGGGTAAAACAAAAAACTCAAATCAAATCAAATCAAATCAAATCAAATTATCAATTAATTATTATAGTCAAATGTTTCCACATTTGTAGTGCTACTACTTTTTTGCAGAGATTTGCAGCAGAAAATTTTTGTTGTTTGTCATGGACAGTAGCAGAACACACATACACACACACACACACACACATATATATAATCCAACCCCTTTCCTTGGCTAGCATCTTTGCAAAAGAAATGTACAGTATAGGTAAAGTCATATGGCCTCTTGGGCCTAAGTTGCACCCCTGATTTGATGCTTCATCCTCCCCTGGAGTCGAGTGGCTGTTATCCGCAAAGTAATGAAATTTTACTAAATACGGGTATGAAATACTGAAACTCAGCATTTAATGCACGAGGCGCGCGACAATATTTATAGCTACAGTACACATAGCAGGAGCAGTGATTGGTTTTAATGCGTTCAGGAAAAGAAAGGACAGGGCAAACTCAGTGTAGTAGCAAATTTTGGTGGTAAACTGAGTTTCATGCCCTGTTGAAGCCCAGTGTACTTTGGGTCTTTTTTTCCCCTGTTTTTTGAAACCTCATCCCCTATGTGAACCAAACAGGGGGGTTCTGGTGCCGTCTTTTCCTGACTTTAGTGGCTAAACTGTTCTTATGACGCCTGACAACAAAATCTCAAGAAAATCTTTCAAGTACCCATTTCCAATCTTTGACCCCTGACTTTTCTCTTGTGTCTTGTTCACCTTACAAAACCAAAAACCTGCAATTTAACTCTGGTTAGGCTACTTCATGGTCTGTTAACCAATCTTTTCAGCAAGTAAGTGAACTTTAAAGTCCCTTTGCTTTCACTCCTAATACCCCTTTTAGTACCTTGCCTGGTTTAGGCACTACTTAATTAGGTACTTGAAATTGTTGAAATTTCTGCAAAACAAAAATTTGCATGACTGCCCATGACAAAAATCTGAATGAAAATTGTCAAAGTACAAAAAAATAGCTTCATTATTTAGTATGGTGTTGAATTGTGAATTATTATTATTATTATTATTATTATTATTTTACTGTCCTACATAACTGACAAAATTAATTAATTAATTAATTATTATGCAACTCGCTGCCAAAGCAGCCTTGGTACCCACAGTACTCAAAAGTGTATTTTACAAAATAAGTATGTCTCCCAATTCCTCCCAGGAAATATTTCTCATGACCATTTTACACACAAAATTTGGGGGTTTTATCAAGGTGAAGTTGCTAGATGGTTTGGAGTACAGGCCTCCTCCTTCACCAAATTCACTTTGTAATGCTGTTCGGGTGTAAAGCGCCCCACCAGAACAGCACCCAAGTAAATATTATTATTATTATTATTACTACTAAAATATTTTAATATTTTAATATATTTTATATTACTAGGCATATTATGAAATTTATAATTTTATAACTGTGTCATTAGTCAATTTAAATAACTATTTTAAAAAATAATGTGTACAATGTACATGTGCAAATTGTGTATCTGCACTTGGTCCATAGCATTGGTCCTAGTTTTCATTAAGTGTTCACTTGTTATTCACACTTGCAATTAAAAACTCATTATCATGAATTTTTATGAATTTATACAAAACTCAATCCAATTTCAACAAATTGGGCCCATAGTTCCTTGTAATGGGTGTCCTAACATAGGTCTTGAGTTGCTAACTTAGGTACATAGTACATATCAATGTTGGGTGGGTAAGTGTAAATGAACTAGGTTTTGAAAGAGAACCTCTTCGATGCATCTAGTGTCATTTGGTGTCCAATAGGTCTTATTGCATACATATAGCATTTGGTAGTTCCTTCAATTTCTCTTGAAAACTAATGTCAAGTGTGCACTTTTCACAATTCACAATCAAGAATTAGGGCATCAAATATTAGCCACATCATTTAGGGTTTTCTTTTTAGAACTATTTTTGGATGGAACCCAATATGTTCATTTATCCAATCTTTTTTTTTGAGTCAAACTATTATTTTTTCCCCATTTCCTTCTCCATGTTTTTAATTTGTTTCTGTATTTATTAAGGAAGTTGGCCTCAATGAGGTTGAAGGATGTTTTTCTTTTCAAATTTACACATTTTAATATATTATGATCCACCTATGCAAGGCTCAATCAACAACTCTAAATCTTGAAAGGATGAATTTTATTTTAAATCGTAAATTACACAACTTTACACAATAGGTTAGTGTAAATCATTTACACATACCCTTACACCATTTTACACAACTTAAAATGAATTCACAAAATCTTACATGTAATGTAAATAAGTTTGTTATTTACACTTACATGGTTTGTATGTCTAAAACCATATAAGGTAATCAAATTTTAAATGGAAAATTAAAAGCAAAATCATAACAAACAAAAAGGGGTTCAAGATGGAAAAATAAAACATTTTGAGTAGCAAATGAAATCTACCTAAAAATAGAAGTGAAATCACATTTTATTGTTCATCCTCCAATCAAATACACATTTTCAAAGTTTGGACACTTGTACACTTAATATGGGTAATCAAGGTGGCCATTTCTAATGACATAAGTTTTTACTTGTAATCTAGACCCTCCCATATTGATGAATAATCAACCCCAAAAACTATAAAATAAAATAGTGAAAGCAATAAGACTCAAAATTCAAATCCACCACCATGGGTGCCCCAAAGCAAACACTATTTGGTTTCAAAAACAATGAAAATTATTGTGTGAAGTGCATCACCTCATTGCTCAAAATGAGTCAGCAAGTGTTATTAAAATGTGCCAGAATAATTATTCCTTGTGTAAACCATGTGCAATTGCACTAACAAACATTTTCCTTATTGTTTCAATGCTTCAACAAGTCAATGATTCCATAGGAGTGGAATTGTTTTATGGACCCACATTAATTCAATTACAATGATGTGTGAATCATTTCTACCTTCTTTCATGGGTTTTTGTTTCTCAATTGTCACTTTCATGTCGAATTTGTAAATCACAAATGTGGTTCTATGGAATGGAGTTTGATAAGCATTCATTAGTAGAGGTGCATTAGTTCTTATAACAACTTGTAGTGCCTCACATTATTCAACACAACACTTTGGGAACCAAATTTCATCAAATTGATTTTTATACAACCCTTTCATCAAACCTTTGGTGTTTAATGATCCTTCTTCAACTTTTTAAATTGTTTTTGATTTTTTAGATGCAACTATTTCCTCTTTTTGATGTTCTTTCTCCCTAGTTGTTTCTTTCCATAACGTTTTTTGTTCAAGTTTAATCACATAGTTTCAATAGTTGTAATGGATGTAATGGGGTCGTCAATCATACTGCTTGTGAGTCCATGTGTCCTTCCTTAACATCTTTGGGCTTCATTCATCATTAGGCCTTTGAATGCTACCTTCTTACAATTCATTAGATTACTTTTCAATCTCAACATAATAGTGGTAAACATTAGGTTCAATGGTAGGATTGCACTCACCCATTATTTCTTCAACTTGTAAATCAATATTTGAAAATCTATTTTTGTTTTCAAGAACTATTCATTGGTTTGCATCTTGGTAGTCATAACATTTGGACATATTCACACATCCATGTAAGGCCTAAATATAGTTTTGAATGGTTAAAAACATGCAACATCAAGAAGGTATAATATGTGACTTGTGTGCGATGACAAAATAATTAAACAAAACCTTAACCCCTTGGGTTTGTGCACAACATCTATCCTAACTTGAAAGTTGTGGCCATCCAAAACAAGTAAGTGATGGTTAGTTAAATGTAGACTTCCTTCATGAACTTGAATAAAAACTATAAATTGTCAAATCCATTTGTCAAAGACAATGGCTATCATCTAGGCTTTTAGCTACATAGTCATTGTGGCCCCAAATTCACATCAATCAATGCAATTTTGGTAAAATTGTTTACATTTGAATATGTAAAATTTTGGAAAGGATTTCTTGTTGCATTGACATAGGAAGAAATGAATATCTATTCTTTTTTCATTTGGTGTAATAAAGTGCACCAACCGAAAACCAATTTTAACTAAATCAAAAGCCACCCATTTGAACCAACTTGTGCACCTAACTCATTGCAATTCCATATCTATTTTTATTCATACTTGTGCAGATTATAAGTTTTTGTTAAGTTTGTGTAAAAAGTCTCAACATTTGTTGGGCATAAGATTTTCATGTGTTCAACCCTAGACCTTAAATAACCATTATAAATAAATCAAATTGTGCCTCTTGAACCAATTAAGCCAACCCCACTTGGAAATCTCATTATTGAAAGGCATAGTCCTTTCTTGTGTACTGTTTACCAACTTTAATTTCAATTGAGTGAACATGATGGGATGCCCAAATGCTTGCATCTTTTTCTTATATCAAACAAATGATTTATCCTCCCTTTTTTGTAAGACTTTAAGTTTGATTATTTTACATGATTATGTTATTCCATACAAAATGATTTTTTAGTAATGTGATAGGCACATCCCACATCTAGCTTGTAATTTGGAGTTTGGAGCCATCTTCAATGGCCTCCATTGCCGAACTCAAAACTTGCATCATCCCAATTCCCATTTTTTGAAAAACTTTTCCATTGCTTTCTAGATTGACTTGTAGGATCATCAACACTTGAAACATCACTCATTGCAATTTCAACGAGTTCATCATACAACTATTCAAATGCTTCAACCCCACATGCTTGCTTAGCCAACTTAATATTGGTTGGGTGGTCTTAATTGGAGATTTCAATCAAATTGCAATCTTCACCCCCTTCATGATTGCCATTGTTAGTACCTTGAATCGATTTCAACTAGTTACCAATGGATGAGGTTAAGGCATTCACATGAAAAATCATTGCATCACACCAACATCTCGGTTGGCTTGAACACAATTGGCTTGGACCTCTTTTATTGTTCAACCTTCAAGACCCAAGTGATAAATTGGAAAAGGACAAACAACATTTTACTATATTACTTGGGTAGGTTCAACACACAAGTGCTAAATAATTAATTAATTTTAAGATTTAAGATTCACCATGTGAGTTTTTAATTTTGGACTTTTTAGCATATAACAAATTTACATATTAAACTCTAACTTGACTTCAAAGTTCTCTTTTTATCCTTGTGGTTAGTTTGTTCACAACTAATGTGCTTATTTGTACTAAGCCAAGGTTCAATTCCATATTCTTGCAATCTAAATTTTTGAAAATTTTGACAATAGGGCTAAAAGTTTTTCAAAACTTTTAGCAAAATAAAAAATAATTTAATTTATGCCAAAGTCGCCCATGTGCCGCAATATCTCAATTAGTGGATTTAAATCCACATGTTGCACACATGTTTGAACTCCCCTTCTATGTACTATAATGAATTACATGTGAATCCTCAAAGCTTTCAACATTGTGTGATTCTTATAAGTCTATGTGACTAATAGTAATTGGAACGTTGGACTTTATCTAGAGCTACAATTCATTCTATTATGCATCATTGTCCCTTGCATAAATCACTCATACAATGACCAAATGTTAACACATTCTGCACCTTAAATGGTTAGTGTGTATCACAAACCATGTCATTCCTAGGCCAAATTTGCACATAGACATTCATGTTATGGGCATGTGTGACAACCAAATTCTAACACTAATCAACCATTTCATAAGTATAATGGTAATCGTATGGTGGTCCATGCCATATCACTAAGCTAGCATTTAAACACAACCATGGCATCCCTTAGATGCCAGCAACAAGCTTGAATGTGGCTTCCATCAAACCCTAGTCTCACCCTTAATGAACCTTTAAATGGACCCATGACCAAAAAATAGATGGCTAGGATACATCCTTATGAAAAAGTTTAATACCATAATCTTAAAATACATTTAATTAATTACTTTTAATACTAGCCCATTTAAGGCTCAATAAGCACCTAATGTAAGCACAAAAATAGATGTGTGAAAAAGCCCAGTGTTCATTTAAGGTTTGGTTACATTACACATAAAACTGATACATAATTACAAAGTCCTCACCAAGCATCAAGCCAATGCTTGTCAACACCTTAAGAAAACAACAACACTGAAATCAAAGAATTGTTGAAGAACATGTTTGAACACAAAATTATAACACTGAAATTCTTGGTAAAATGTAATTAGCTTTTTTTTGAGAACTGTGCAATGCAAAAGAGTATTCCAAATACCATGGAGTCAAAGTACATTTGCAACGTTCCTTGTATTACTTAGGGGTGTGTTTTGGGAGGGAGGGAGGGAGGGAGGGAAAGGGGGGGTGAAGAGAGAGAGAGAGAGAGAGAGAGGGGAGGGACTTTTGTTGTTCCCAATGTGTTCCTATCAAATTCCCAATGCGTTCCCCAACATGTTCCCAATAGCATCTCACTTTATATGACACTCAAAGTGTCATATATAACACTACATAAACACTACACGACTATATGCCAACATATGGGTGAGACAGTTGCCATCATGTGGGGGTTTTAAATGTTTGCCATGTTCACCCTGGCCATAGATCTAGAGGGAGAGAGAGAGAGAGAGAGAGAGAGAGAGGATGCAGATTTGTCATTAATAAATATAGTGCACTGAGCAATGAATACTGTGGTCCATTGCTGGCTGTCTGTGGAGACAGAGTGCTGTCTGTCTGCACAGACAGTCAAAGAGAATTGTTTCATGTTTCTGAGTTCTTGCAGGCACAGAGAGCCACCCCACTCATCAAGTGTAATGAATGACATTGCTCTGGCATTGTAGCTAGCTAGCTAGCTGCCTCTAGTCCAGAATGAACCAGAGCCACCTACCTACCTACCAGCACACTCTGCAACATGGATGAAGTATGGACAGGAATAACAATTTTCCATTGTATTCCTTGTCCCACATAGCTAACCAATGATGGTTAGCTATTTACTAATCATCCACAATGCATCTCTACCTACCTACCTACCTACTTAGTAATCACTAGGTACTTCACCTGTTTTACCTACCAACAACATAGTTAACCACTTATGTTCCCTACTTACCCACTTCCATATAGGTAGTTACCAGCTAGTATTAGGTGGAGACTGGAGGGTTTATAGGATGGATTGGAGATGTGATATAACTCAAATTGTGGTTCATCCACAACTCAGTCATTAGGGGTTTCTGATGGATGGATGGATGGATGATGGATGGGTGCTCTGTCACATACTCCCTTCCTCTGTGCAATTTCAGTGCTTGTAATGCAAGATACACAGCTACAACACACAACAAAGTTGTCAATGATGAAAATTCATGATGTACTGCTACTACTGCATAGCTCAATTAATCCCTTTTATAAAAGGCTGGGTCCTGTTTGAATTTGCCACTAAAGGAACTTCAGAAAATTCCAGTGTTATCCAGTTATTACTTTTTTAATATAACTGGCTGGGCAGGTTTAAAATTTTTTTAGTTAAAAAAATTGGATAACACAGGGAATTGTTCACTGTTGGCTGGTTATTGCTTTTGACCCGGTTATCAATGTGGATCCGGTTATGGGTAGGAAATAACCTGCCTGCTGGATCCGGGTATAAACCTACCCAGCTCGTATAAGAAAAGTTTATACCTAGAAATACCTTTCCAGCGGGGTGTTCCCTTCACAAAAAGTAACACCCTACCTACAAATGTTCGTCGGGACATGTAAGAATTACCCATGTCAGTTATTAGTCTCACATTCATCCTTTTTTTTTTGGGTCTAAACATTTGTCATTTGTTAGGTTGCCAAATGCCTATTATCTCAAACCTCAAACCCTAAATCCATACTTTGCGCAAATGCTCTTGTCCTTTTTCCTTTTTCACTTTTGGTGGTGCCTTTCTATTAGGGAATCAAAACAATCAATTGATCCCTTTGAGGTCATGTCTCATCAATCGTTGCCACCTTTATTCCTTCAACCTTATTGTGAGTATAGATTGAATGACCAAAAAGATGAGGTTGAAGGTTGGAGTGCAAGGAGCTATGTGGAGATTTGTTTGCCTTGAATGTGTTCTCAATAATCAAATTGACTTTTGGTGTGTGATTTATGATCATCTAATTTGTTGTGAATTTGTGTTCATCTACTCTTTTTCAATCTACAATTTTAAGTTTTGAAGCAATTCTAAGTTCTAAAGTGGAAAAAGGTTTTGGGAGAATCGGCCAAAACACTAATGTCTACAACAGAATTCTCGCAAAACCCTAAAGTCCATAATACAATTGTACAAGTTGCTCGAATGTATTAGTTTAGCTTGAGAGAAGTTTCATTCTCCATTCCTTCTTTTTAATTTAGTTTTTTAATGGGCTTAAGGTTTCTTCTTTAGGGTACCAATTTGTTATAAAATCTTTGAATGTGGCAAGTTGAAACTATAACCACATTTTGCGCTTATGTTTATACTTACAATCAACAAAAAGCTCCCAAGAACCATTATCTAGTTCCACCTTCAAAGTTTCAACTTTAGATTGTAATGGTGTTTAGGAATTTTGATTTGAGTTTTTTTCACAAGTTCAAAATTCAAAATAGAAATGGTAGATAGTGAAAATTTCAATTTAAATGAAGACCTATTGGTAGATTATGATTATGATGGTCTTGGTGATTTTTAAATGGGTCCATTTGAAGATATCAAACCAATGTTTGGTTTAATTACAACACCTAGTGCACCATCTAATTTTGAAAACATTGCAACCTTCAACATTTGGACATGGAAGCAAAGGTTGCATAGGAGTTACTCAAGATTCAATTGACCTTGAATTGGAAGTCATGGGTCCTTCATTGCAGATTTAAAATGGTAGAGGAACCTTCTTTGAAAAAAAAATTAATTTTAAGTTTTATAGTTTTCCAAACACAAGTCATTTAAGAAAGAACCTTATTTATTACCCAGGATACGATGTGAATAATCTATTAACATGGTGAATGGATAATGTGCAAGTTGTTAATTACATTCTGAATTTAGACTTGATGGGAGACAAATGAAATGAAGGGAATTTAGACTTGAAGGGAGATAAGTGAAGTGAAAGGAAGAAAAAACAATAATTAGATTTTTTATAATTATAAATATTACTACTATTATTTTCAGCTTAATAAGAAACCCAAACATGAAATTGACTAATTCTCAACATGATATTCAAATAACCCACCTTTATGCATACCAAGTAGTTCTTAACCTTTAAAAAACAAACCTACTAATAACTTGCTTGATAAAACCTTCTAGCAAGTTGATACCAAATAGGTATCATAAATTGTTTTAAATTTAGGTATCTGATACCTTGTGAAAAAGTGAAAATCTCAGATTTTTAATAATTATCCCAAGAGATATTGAAAAAAATCAATAAGTAGCCAACATTGGTATTTTCACAAAAAAAATTCACATGTTATCAATTTCATTATCAATTACACCTCTAATTATCAATTTCACTATCAATTACACCTCTAGGTATACATTACTCTTTTTAAAATATTCATTTGTTATGCATAAAGTTCATTTTCAAATACTTGGTGTGAAAATTATTTCTTATACTACCTAGTTAAGGTAGTTTCCTTAAGGTTTAGTTTTTTTCCCTTTGTAACCTTGTTTTCAAGAATAAGGTTACCAACAAAATAATTGAGCTAACCATTTTGGTCATCTAAAAAATTGGAATCTAAAGGAAATATATATTAATTATTCACCATTCTCCCATCATAACTAATATTTCACTTTAATGATTGTTTATCTTTCTTTTTTTTGGGGCAATGTCTAGGCACACACCTTATTATGTTCAAATTTAGTCATGCATTCTTTGAATTTCCCTACTTGGTTGAATGTTACCATGGTTTCCTCATGTGGCAATCACTAATTAAGACCCCCAAATCAAAAATCCTTATTAAACATCAAGTATAACAAATGTCATAAATAGGTTTAAGGTTTTAAGATAAATAATTTACCTAGATGAAATTCAAATTATTTAAGTAAACTATTAAAATTTGAAATTTCAGTACCCAACCCATAAAGGTCTTATCAAATTCTTTGGATGTTACTTATAAGGTGAGTAAGTTCTTTACTTTGTTAGTAAAAAAATGATAACTATTAGATATATTAATGATACCTTTATTGATAATCAAGGGTTTTTTCATAATTGGCCAACTAGTAAATTCATCTTCCTAAACTTTTCAATCATATCACCTTCAAATGACTCAACTACACTAAATGGCAAATTTTGTAAAATGTCATACCTTGCTTCTTGTTTACATCAAGATTCACTATTTGTTTTCATCCACCATGGTGTTCATCTACATAGTCTAAATCATTGTTGGGCAATTCTTAGAAATGAGGTGATATAAAATTTGGTTTTAAAATAATTCTCAATATGTTGGATATCACTATTGGTTGTTCACAAATTAAAAATTTCCCCTTCAAGTTTGTCTTGAATGAGAATCATCCATTTGAGAAAAAATTCAAAAATTCAGAAATTCAAAAACCACCCAAGGTAATAAAATATACCCAATAGTGGTTTTAAATTACAAGGGTCCAGGGTTAAAAGCCTAGCTTAGAGGTAGATGGTAGGCAATCCATGTTTACCATAAATTGTGGGTGCCTCTCAAAGCTCAATGTTTTTATTTTAATAGGTCACTTTGATTGGCCCATTGTGATTGACATTTTAAAAATGTTCCCCAAATAAAAGCTTTCATTACTAACACATTAATGTAGGAAAGGCTCCCCTTGAACCTAAGTATACTCAAGGCCACATTTTTGGGAAAATAATATGGGATAAATTATGATGTTTTTGAAGAATATATTGAATGTACATTCTTGAGTGCATGTTGCTTCCTTCAATGTTTGAGTACAATAATTTATTAATTTAATATATATTAAGAGTATATATATATATACACACATAAAAAATTTGGATTTTCTTGAACAAAACTGATTAATATTAAATAAATTTTGCACCATAGGTCCAAACAATAACAAACCACCTTAGTGCGTTATTATTCATCAAAAGCTTTCCAATGGTACCAAGAACATATCACAAAGCACTATTATTTGAGAAATTTCAATGTGACAAATGAAACAAACAACTTTCCTTGGTAGATACATATGGATCATTGTATGAGGTTTTGAATGTGGAAAACCCCAAAAATCAACAATCATTTTGAGTTCAAATGGATCATCTTCCTTTCATTATTGTCATTTTTCTTTGATCACATATCTTGTGACCCAACCTAAAAACTTTAAATCATAAAATTTGTGTAAAAACAAATAACCCCAAAAACTTCAATTCTTGTGTAATTATTTGCAATTCCCTAAAAATGAAGTGCAGACATAATTAAACCCATTAGTTTTTGGTAGATATGCATATGAAATATGCAAATATTTTATTATAGTTTTAAACACGTGGTTCAATCCAATTTATCAAAATAAATTGAATGCCAACATATTTTTTTTCCATGGGTTAACATCAAATCATTTGTAATAGGGCTTATGGGAAGTTAAAATAAAATCATAAGAGGTGATATAATGATGTAACTTGGTTAGGTAATTTGAATGCGAAATGAATTTGGTAAGAAAATATAACCTACAAATTATAATTAGATTTTCAATTTGTCACTCACAAATTGGTTCGAAATGCAAGCAAAAACATATCCCCAAATCCTATTCATATGTAAAGTCTCCTCCCCTAGGCATGAGCTCATAAAATTCAATCAATCTTATTGCGATGTGAAAGCCAACACAAACCTTTATATCATCTATAAAGCCATTTAGACACCATTAAACTTTAGAGTTTTTATTAACGGTAAGTTCATGTTCACTTTGCTAATAAAAATTGGTACTTTGAGTTCCAAGGAACCTACTTGGAATTGGGTTGGAACTAGAACCAACAAAGAGGGACAAGGTTTTTTTTGTCAATTCTAACTACAACCCAATTCTAATTTGTTTTTAAAGTGGAATTGTGGTCTAGTCCAAGGTGGGATGGAAATTAGAATTATACCAAGTTAATTTTTTTTAAAAACTAGCTTCATTCCATTTTAGGGTATACGATATAATAATTAGGGATTCAATGCATTTTGGTTTCTTCACACTAGTATTGTATTTTGATTCACATTGGTATTGTGTTCTTCTTTTTTTTGTGCTTATGTTTTTATTTTTTGCACATGTGTTTTTCTTCATGTCCACATGCTTCATCTTTGCGATGGTAAGTCATTCAATTTTTTTTCATGGCGTTGTTTTTCTTTTTGAGTTGATTTTGTTCTTTGCAGTGCCCCTGTTTTTCACGTTAGTGTTCATGATGCTAGTGTTGGTGTTCTTGTTAAGGTGTTTGTCCTTTTCACATTGGTATTTTGGTAAGTTCGTCATTTTTTTCTAGTGTTTTTACTATACATTTTTTTAGGTCAACAACTTTTGGATGGTATAATGGAACATGTAGAAAAAACAATGTATGTCACAAAGTTTGACAAGATATTTGTAACGTTGTTACAAAATAACAACAATGTAATGTAATTGTTTTCAAGCACAATTATTACATTGCAATGGTTTTTGTTGGCAAAAGAATGAGATTTTTGGAAAACAAGAAGTTGCACTACCACAACTTGGACATTTTATAGACCTAATGTCGCATCTTCTTCAATTATAAACTCAAACACAAATTAAAACTTGAACAACTAAAATGTGATTTTTATTACCTATTTGTTCAACTTGGCTTAGGAGGGGCATCATAAACTACAAGTTTATAAATGAGATTTTTGTACTTTGAAAACATTTGAAAACTAGTCACAAACAAATCTAAAATAATTGGATTGAACAAGAGGAAAATGGGATTGAAAGAGATAGGTGAGGTGCAAAAAAAAGGTTTAATCCCACCCCATTTATTATTACTTCTTTCTTTCGTAATAGTGATAACACCAAGGATACTTTTCAATTAGAAACAATTTGGAAATGATTTATTTTTCAATTCCAAGGAATTGGTCCCATTGTCATTTGTCGAAGCACCATTTCTTAGTTGACAACGAATTTTGCAACAAAATCCTTGGTTGAATTTCCATATTGAAGGTTACCATTGATTTAAGGAAATTTGCCAAGGATGGCAAAAGAAAACCAATGCAAGGCAAATACATCAAGTTGTTGGTTCTTGTAATAGTTGCAATATTAGGTTTGATTTATGGATGTGAAGAGGGGGGATGGATGCTTTAGTCTCATTGCACATTTTGCATTTTCAAAATGAAAAGTGGGAACATTATCATGTAGCAATTACGTTTTTTTAGATTGAATTTTTTTTTATGAATGCCAGTGCTTTACAAATCAATAATGTTTTTGCAAAACATGGGTCAAATGTTTATGTTGTTGTGTATGTCAAAGAGGAAGGAATAATTTCTCAACCATGACCATTGCTTTGACATTAGTCATTTCATGTGAAGTGTTGAAGTTGGCATAATTGTTTGTAAATCTAGTTAGGGCATGCCATGTCTAAGTGCTGCCAACATGCCATAAATAATTTAGAGTTTTGCAATAGTCTAACCTCAACTTTAATCAAGGAAGCATATTCCACATTGTAGAAGACTATTGCATGCGCCAAAAAAATTGGAAGGGGTCTAGCAAGAATGGCTTAAGGCTTGTTTGGATATTAACACACATATGAAAGTTGAAAATTCTAACGAAAATTCATTTGCTTAAGAATCATTTTACTCCAAAAGATATTGGAGTTTAAACAAACTATTCATTATTATTATTATGAAAAACAACAATCAATGACACGTCAAAGTCCATGTGCCAAGTCCACATGTTTGGGCAATATTTTAAATTGTTAAATGCTACCATAGGGCTTGTTGTTCAAAATGCACATGTTAAAATTAGGGTTATTGGTTACTATCTAATGCACTTGTTACTAATATTTTTTTTCCCAAATGTGAGTGGATAGTTTAGCACTTGACTTGAATGAAACCTATGATTTTGATGCTAAATTTTAAGTCATGTGATAACACATGCGAAATAAGGTGGTGCAAGTCTTGGAATCCTTCTTTTCATTTATGTTATCTTTTCAAGACCACAATACTCATTTGTAATATTTTGGCAATTATGTTAGACCCTTGTTACAAGGGATTAAGGCTTGTATACAATAAGTTGGCAAGGAAAAAACTTTGCAAATTGTAGGTGAAGATAACAAACATGTATTGTTTCCGCTCTTGGTTTGTGCATACAAGGTTATGAGTTGAAATTATGTAGGTGAAAAAGTTTTTAACTTTTCACCACAAACTTTTTTAAATACAAATTTTTATGACCTCATGGAGAGTGATGAGAAGACGATTATCCATGGTCAAAGAATAGTAACCATTATAAGATCAAGAAAGCCACAAATGAAGAATGCAAAGATCTATTGACATGATGAAAAGTTCATGATATATATATTTCTCATGTTAGGTTTGTGACGTAACAAATATTTGGGATTAATGGCTTTTAGTTTGAGGTAGGAAGAGTCTTTAATATTAAAGTAATTGCACAAACCAATGACATTATTGATTGAAAATGAAATATTTTGAAATTTATAAACATGTAAAATAATTGACTAGATGATGCTAGATGATGTTCGTGTTGCTAGTATGGCATCTATGAAGTGAAAGAAGCTTTAATAAATGAAAATGAAGATGTCATTATTAAGCTTGGACTTTTGAAGTTAGAAGATAATAGTGTCAAATTAGAACTTTTTTTCTTTTACATGTCATAAGTCATATTGTTTCCAATTTTGTTTAATTTAATTGTCGTTTTTTCTTTTCACCTCAGGCCACAAGTTAAATAGGAAAATCCCAACACTTGAATAAATCATCATTTTCTATTACATCATTTTTCCAACCATTTGTTTCAAATTGAAAAAAGAAGTTGAAAACATAAAATGAGTAAGCCCATTATCTAGAGGATTCCACAATGCCCATTATCTAAGGGGTTCTACAACACCCATTCGGGAGCAATTAAAAAGTGGAATCTTGGGTCGGGCACACTACAAGCTTCCATGTCATGGGACCCCTAGACATAAATTTTTTGGTTTGGCCAATAAGTACAATATATAAGTGGGTGGGTAACTTAAGTACATTAAAAAGGTGGATATGTGGCTTAAATAGGTTGGCAAGTTATTGGTCCCCCACCTACCTTCTCACACCTCACAAAAAAAATGAAAAAAAAAAAAAAAAAAAAAAAAAAAAATTGAGTGAGGAAGGAATGAATTCTAGGCATTCATAGTAGTTTTTTTTTAATTTTAAAAAATGTTACATTAGACAATGTGACCTTGAGCTACTTGAGGGCTAGGGCAAGGTGGCCGAGGATTAGAGACATGTGACCTTGAGAAAAAAATGAGCAAGGTTCCATGGGGCCTAAGACAAAGTGAATCAAGCCCAAGCCAAGATTGATTGTGCTAGGGTCTCAAAACAAGAAATCTTTTAATGTTTGCCCAAGCTTAAGCCAAGATTCCTCCCTCTCACTTTCATGGCCATTTGTGAAATTCCATATCCAATTGATTAAAATGCAAACAAGGGAAGAAGGGAAAGAAAAACACTTCAATCTTGAAATGTCCAAAAGCAACCAAATAAATTAAAAGTAAAAAAAAAAAACATAATTCCGTAGATCAACAAAACAAATATTACTACCTATTATTTGAAAGTCTTTTTTTTCATTTCTTTTTTAAAATAAATTATAAAAAACGAAATGGAATAATTTTTTCCGTTCGTGCCAAATTTTAAAATAAATAAATAAAAAGTTTAAACAATGCTATTGCTTATCAAATTTTATGAGCTACCCAACTGCAAAACCCCAACATGGTACTTCCTTCTAACCCTGACCGAATACCTGATCCCCCCTAGTCAGCTCTGTCATTAGCCCTTGGGGCCGTATGGGCTCCCCTTTGGCTGTTTGTGGATGGATGTTTTAACTGGATTGAGTGAAGAGTTCACTAATTGATCGATTGATTGCAATGTCAGGGATCCAATAAAAACACAAGCTATGAGGGTAAATAAAAGGAAAAAAAAGGTGTTTTTTTCTGTTCCCAATGTGTTCCCAACAGGTTCTCAGAAAGTTCCCAATGTGTTCCCAATCTGCCCAGCCAATGAGGTGATGAAGTATGCAATCAAGAGGCCCAGGTTTTTTTTTTTCTTTCATGGAGCGTGAGTAGGGGTTGTTAGAATTTTTTGTTGTTTTATGTTCCCAATGAGTTTTCATCAAGTTCTCAAGAGGTTCTTAATAAGTCCCAAGACGTTCCCCAAGACGTTCCCAATACTACATTATTTTTATCCCTTATGCTTTGCCCAAAGTTGTCTTGCATAGGTGGACCAAAGAGTAGGCACTTTATATTTTTATCTTCAAAATAGAAGCTTCTATTTTGAGGAGCTTTCAATGTTTCAATGTTTTCTTTTTGTGATGGACCAATCAAAGTGACTCATTACCCAAAAAAGGGGAAAAAAATGTTCAACTTGGGAGGCATGGTTGAAGGTTGGTAATTAAGATGAATAATAAGTGCGAGACCAATATTGGTTTTATTTTCTTGATCTTGCACGACTCAAGGATTTGTTGCTCCCAATGCAACTCAAGTAAAAAAAAACAGAGCAATCACCATCAACACCTCATTGATCAATTTGTTCTTTTAGCAATTGATATATTTGAATGTCTGCATAAACAAGCTGACATGTTTTTATACAATTATATCAATGCCATTTGAAGTTTCAAAAGGTCAAAAAGCCCTCCTCTTTCTGTCATGGTTATTTTTTTCATCAAATTTTTAAAATTATGTTGCAAAGGATGCAATCCTCCATCTTAAATCAGCCGATAACATAAGCCTAGCTACTTCCCAACTTCCACCCCTTCAAAACACACCCCCAATCACCATGGCTGACCTATTACAAGCTGTCAAAGATGAAGAGATTTTGACATCTAATTTGTGTTAACTTGACATCCTTTGTTTTTTCTAATACCTTTGTACATTTTTCGAATACAATGATGTGTTTATAAATAAAATTTTGCAACATATTGATGAGTGCTGAACCTGCAACAGTTGAAATAGGAAATGTTTCATGGAATTCCCAAAACATGAACTTGGAGTTCACATATTAACACATAATGAACATTTGTCCTTATGTGGGACCAAATGAATACTGTGTTGTTCCAGAATTTTTAAAAAAAAAGTGAGATCAAATGAAAATTACATCAATATGTAGTCTAAAATAATTCAAGATCAAATCATGAAAACAAACATGTTTGGTATTTTCAGAAACCCTAAACCAAATGAAAATTACATCATTTAAACACCAGTCTTCAAAAATGCAAGACCAAATGAGAACTACATTGTTCCATAAGTCTCCAGTGATTTGTTTCTCAATTTTTTTCAACTAGCATCCCAAGAGGGCCTAAATAGCATCAAATAGTGACAAGATGTTAGTTTTAGTTTAAGAAATTGTTACCAAACTAAAAGCCGAATCCAAATGTGAACCAAAAAAATTCAAATTTCTTTTTTCCAAATTTGGCAATTGTTTAGGCAAAACGAATATTGTGACAGAATATTATCTTTTAAAAAAAACTTAAAATTGCATTTTGATTAAACTTCACACAAAAGAAACAATGTCCTCCAACAATGATGTGGGACCAAATGAGAACTGCATCATTCCTTAGTCTCTCCTCTTGTGCAAAAACCTGGTCAGATTTTCTTAGTGTATCTGGAGATACTCTTACAAAGTAATAGTATTATGGTCACCAGGCTTTAGGAAAACAGGATGCAAGCTTTCTGTTTCCGTAAAGCCCAGTGTCCATTTTTTTTAAAAAATACTAAAAAATTCCTGTGATACCCAGTGGGTATCTGACAGGTACCCTTCAGGTATCATGGGAATTTTTTTTACAATTTTTTTAATTAAAATTATATATATATATATATATAAAGCAACACCCAATTTTTATGCCATGTAAGGTAAAACAGCCCATGAGCAATCACTTAAGCATCCAGGGCAAGCTGAATCCAAGGAGAGGGCTCTGTTGTTTTGGTTTGCGATGTGCGAATAAAATTTGAACCTTTCTTATTGGCACATTTAGTGCACTAAAAATCATCAAAAATGAATTGAAATTGAGAAAGTTATGATCCCCAAAGTAGAGTGAGTCAAAAACTCAAAAAAACAAACCACCAAGCACTACAAAACTAATTATCAATCACTCAAAAAATGTCTTGTATGTTGCTTTGTTGTTATTAGAGTTCAAAGATGATTTATAAAATTGAAGGTGGCGTTCCTATAACACTTTAAATCATTTAAAACGAAGAAGAAATAAAAAAGTTAGAAAGTAAGAGGGGTACAAGTAGAAAAAAAAACGCTTTTTGTGAGCTTATTTTTCTTCTTGCTATTTTTTCATTACTCCTTTTCATTTGCACTCCAAAGATGATTTCTAGAGCTTGAGGTAGCGCTCCAAAAACATTTTCTAAATTTTTTAAATTTTTTTATAATAATAATAATAATAATAAATTTCAATTCAACTCAATTAAAAAATTTAAAATTAGAAGGAAAAGAAAAACCCAGTTTCAAAAATGTGCCGCCATTTACATTTTTCTTTTTCTGACTCTGTCTGTGTCTCTCTCGTCTTCTGTCACCACCTTCGCGCGCGCGCCGCCATCGCCAAAGCTCCAGCAGCGATGTTGCACTCCTCCTCTTCTACTCTTGATCCACAATCCGGCGGCACAGCCGAACTGCTTCTTCTTCTTCTTCTTGCATCATCATGCAGCAAGCCATGGGAGCTGCTTCAATCCAAAGCTAACCAAAAATATTTCTATGTATACAAATAACGTAGTGATCTATTATAGTACCTAGCTGCAGTCGTATAAGTAAGTAGTACCAGCTATTCATCGTTCTTTCAAAAGGTTTGTAAGAAATTTCAAGAGCTTTGCTGCAATGACATTGCTGTCTGTTTTGTTGCATTGAGAAGAAGAAGTTTGTAGTATTTCAAGTTTTGTAGTTTCTTTTTTCGGCAATGTGTTGTTGATGAAAAAATATTTTTGATCATCAGTTTCCCTTTCCTGTAGCAGCTGCATGTGTACTGCGGGACGTGGCTGTTGAAGCTGGTTGGAAGAATTATATAGCTGCTGCTGCTTTAGTCGTGGTTTGCAGGGTGTTGTAGAAGATGGAGAAATGGGTTCGACTAGTTGCAGATTGATGCGAGAATCGACGCTGCTTCTGCAATATTGTTGAAGGTTCGTTTTTTTTGAGCTATGATCTTGGGTCGAGCGGAACGGACCATTGCCCACTGGATGCAGTAACGCAAGAGAATCGAAGTGGTTTTTCAATTGCAGAGAGAGGATCATGGCAGCAGTTGCAGTTGCACATGTGCTGAGGTTCATGGCAATGTCCATGCTAGTACTACTGCTGCTGCCTTCTTCAGTACTTTGCGAGAAGCTTTACAATTTGCAGCAACTGGGGACAAGCAGCAGCGGCAGCTTGATTACGAACCAGGATGATGCGCAAGTGCTTCTGCAGCTTGTGAGGTCGGCGGCTCCTGGCACTTGGGATGCTCTCAGTGGCTGGAACTCCTCGTCAGGCTCTGGTAGCCCTAATCCTTGTGCAGACTGGGTCGGAATCTCTTGTAACCCTAGCACAGGCAGAGTTGTGAACATAACCTTAGCGGGGATGCGTCTGGGAACCGACATCCCATCGCAGTTGGGAGACCTTGGAGCTTTGCAGTTGCTCAACCTCTCCAACTGCAACTTAACGGGGCAAATCCCAGCGGAGTTCGGCAACTGCAGCGCCTTGAAGGTGCTGGATCTCAGCAACAACGAGGTGACTGGACAGGTACCGTATGAACTCGGGAACCTCTTGCAGCTGCAAGAGCTGTACCTCAACAACAATTTCTTGTCTGGGTCGTTGCCTGCAGAGCTTGGTGCTTGCACCCAGTTGCGGAAACTCTACGTCTTCGACAACCATTTGAGTGGGGTTGTGCCTGCTTGGTTGGGAGGAGCTGGAGGAGGTTTCTCCTGCAGCCTCGTGGAACTGAGAGCAGATGGGAATGCATTCAGTGGAGCATTGCCTGAAGCTCTTCTGGGGAACTGCCAGAATCTCACTGTACTAGGGTTTTCTGACAACTTGCTGTCTGGAGCCATACCCAAATCTGTGGGGAGCTTGCTGAATCTCCAGTATCTGTATCTGCAAAACAATCAGCTTACTGGCCCTCTTCCTCCCGAGCTTGGCAACTGCAGCGAGCTTGTCGAGTTTGTGGCATTTGGGAATGGGCTTAGCTTGAGTATTCCTTTGGAGCTTGGAAAGCTCAAGAAGCTTCAGATGCTGTTGCTGTGGAATAACAGTCTCATGGGCTCCATACCTCCAGAGCTTGGCTACTGCTCTGCTCTTCAGCAACTGGATGTTTCTCAGAATCTGCTCACCGGCACTATTCCTGATGAGCTCAGCATGCTCCAGAGCCTGGAAACACTTGGCCTGAGTTTCAATAACTTGACTGGGAGCATACCTGCTGCACTTGCCAATTGCACAAAGCTGGTGGATATCCATCTTGAAAACAATGCACTCTCTGGCAGCTTGCCTCTAGAATTTGGTAGCCTGACACAGCTACAGTTTCTGACATTGTGGAAGAATCAGCTAAGTGGGAGCATTCCACTGACACTTGCCAACTGCACATTGCTCCAGAGGTTGGACTTATCAGGAAACCAGCTTTTGGGCGAGCTTCCATCCAAGCTTTTTGGTCTGAAAAACTTGCAAGCTATGTTGCTCTTTGATAATAGATTCTCAGGTGCCATCCCGCTCGAGATTGGCAACTGCAATAACCTAACCCAACTTCGACTCTCCAACAATTTCCTCTCTGGCAGTATTCCCACCACCATTAGCAAGCTTCGAAACCTTACCGTGCTTGAGCTATCCGGCAATGCACTGAATGGAAGCTTGCCTCCTGAGCTTGGTTTTCTTGTGGCTTTACAAACACTGGATTTGCATGGGAACCAGCTGAGAGGCCCTCTTCCTCCACAGCTTGGGAGCCTGTCACAGCTGGAAATTCTGGACATCTCAAGCAACCAAATCTCAGGAGCCATTCCACCTGAGATTGGCAGCTTGATGTACACTAATGTGCTTATACTGAGTGACAATGCACTCACAGGGAGCATCCCCAGTGAGCTTAGTGGCTGCAGGAAGCTTAGTCAGCTGGAACTCGGGGGAAATGAGCTCACTGGGGTCGTTCCCCCAGAAATAGGGTTCATCATGACACTTCAAATCAGCTTGAACTTGAGCTGGAACAGGCTGAATGGGCCCCTGCCCCAAGAGCTAGCTAATCTTGTCAATCTGCAATCTCTTGATCTTTCCCACAATGCATTTTCAGGCAATCTCATGATGCTTCAAGACCTGAATTCTCTGATTCTCCTGAATGTTTCAGACAACCAGTTTTCTGGTCCTGTTCCAAACAATGAGCTCTTTAAGAGCCTACCACCCAGTGCATTGTTTGGAAATCCAGGACTTTGCGCTGCTCTATCAAAGGCATGCACATCAAGCAGCATTCCTGTGGATCCTCCCCTTTCAAATCAACACTTCAGTGGTGGAGAAAGGCAAAGCAGAAACACAGGACTCTTGGTTGGGCTCACTCTTAGCATTGCAGGGTTGCTTCTTGCAGCAGGCTTTGCCATCCTCTCAAAGTGGCACTCAAGGTACTGGGTTCGCAGCCAGCACCACAACAGTGAGGATCCTGAAGTTTTGAGGCCTTCTTGGCAGCTTACAGCCTTCAAAACACTTCAATTCTCTCTGGAGGAAGTAGTAAACAATCTTGAATCATACAGCATCATCGGGAAGGGAAAATCAGGTCATGATCTTTTCTGTTCACTCACCTTTGATTCCAGTTTTACTAAACACTTCTTTCTAGATGCTGACTGCAATCTTGTAAACAGACAGAGGATCTTTCCACATATTGGAAAGATTTGATAACATCACACAACATTCAGGGCCTGAGAACTGAGGCCTCCTGAGATGTGCAAACTTCCAGGTGTTGTTTATCGGGCTACAACAACAGATGGTAACATTGTTGCAGTAAAGAAGCTGACGTTACCATCATCATACTCCAAAGAGGACTCTGGATTGGGAGGAAGTGTGTTTGAAGCACAAGTGGAGAGACTGAGCCAACTCAAACATTTCAACATTGTAAGTATTTTGGCACACTGCTCAAGCAAGGAAGTGCATCTGATGCTGTATGAGTACATGCCAAATTGCAGCCTGGGTGATGTACTTCACAAACACAAGCCAGCTTTACAGTGGAATACCAGGTTTGTTAATGTGTACCCTAAGCCTTAAACCCTGGCTGTTTGCCTATAGTTTTTACAAGATACAGGAGTTGCTCAATTTCGAATAAATCTGTTGTATGCAACACCCCACTTGACATGTTTTCTGCACTGTGAAAGATACTAAGGTTGTAATGTTAGTGTGTATGGTGTTTGAAAATTGTGCACAAATCTGTTTTGTTTTTATGTTCACTAGGTATTGCATTGCCCTGGGAACAGCAGAAGGGTTGGCATATTTGCACCATACATGTGTGCCATCAGTCGTGCATGGCAATTTGAAGTCAAACAACATCCTTCTTGATGCCAATCTGGAACCACACATAGCTGATTTTGGGCTTGCTAAGCTACTTGACTGGACCTTTGACTGGACCAGCATTGCAAAGATTGAAGGCGAATGCGGTTATATTGCTCCAGGCAGTTCCTGGCTCCTCTCTATCCTCTGCCAAAGAAGTCATCTTTCATCTCAAAAGCTCTTGGATAATTTGTGTCTTAAGAAATGATATGGAGGGACTTAGGACAGGAATGTGATGCTTGTAAGCTAAGAGCAACTCCACTGGTGCCCAGTATGTGCTCCTTCAAATTAAAAATGGATGAAGAAAAGTCAAAACATGCTAGTTTGGCTCAGCAAAACAGATTTGGTCCATCATTTTTGCAGTGTGCTGAGGCTGGTAAAAGGCAAAACCTAATACCTGCCAGAGAAGAGTGTAATAAATTTGATGTGGTGGTTGCTCCCTGTCTCTGATTGGCCAACCATAATGATTGGTCCAGGTAGTTTGCTATTAGTAGTCTCCCACTTATTTTGCGGTCCCGCTTTTAGTTTTATGGGTGGGGTTGGAAAAAAGTAAACTTGGATGTGAGACATTTTTGCAGGGTCACATACTGAGCACTGCTGGAGATGTTTGTTGCTTTGCTCTAATAATGTCTGTTGGGTTCTCCTTGCTGTTGATTTGCTGAGGGCCTCTACAATTTTCCTTGTGTCCTACATTTGTATTGCAGGTTTGCTGACTACTTTTATTTCTTCCTGTGTGGATGCAGAGTACAGTTTCACACTGAAAGCGACTGTGAAGTATGATGTATACAGCTATGGGGTTGTGTTGCTGGAGTTGCTTACAGGTCAGAAAGTGGCGGAAGCTGGCTTGGGTGATGGTGTTGATGTAGTCAAATGGGTGCAAGATAAGATTCAGTCCAAAGAGCCTGTCTTCAAACTGCTGGACCAATGCTTGCAATGCCTGCCGAGACCTGTGTTACAAGAAGCACTTGAAGTGCTTGGAATTGCATTGCTTTGCACACATTCCTCCCCTGCAGAGAGACCAACCATGAAAGATGTGGTTGTTTTGCTGAAAGAATCAAGAACTCACAGAGATGCTGTGGCAACAAATTGCATCAATGAGTAAAGCTTGGCAGCTGCTGAGTAAGCTTTCCAAGCCAACATTACTACTGATTGCAACTGATAGAAGCAAGTGGGTTGTGCTCTATCTGCACCACAAATTGCGTCAATGAGTAAAGCTTGGCAGCTGCTGAGTAAGCTTTCCAAGTCAACATTACTACTGATTGCAACTGATAGAAGCAAGTGGGTTTGGCTCTATCTGCGGATGGTGTTGGATACCCCCCTCCCAACAGATGAGAGAAACTTTGCCTTCTTGAGTGCCGACTCCCACAAACAAGCATCCCCAATTTTGTCTGTGCTAACATTTAAGGAATGATTGCAGCTGCCCCTGCCAAATAGAGATGACTTCCTGACAAGTGAGAAGAGGAACTGCTTCTTCACATGTTATTGGAACTCACTCCTCCACAAGTAAAGGGTGCTTATGAAAATGTGTTCACCTGGAAGACTTTTTTGTTTTTCAAGCAAATGCTTGTATAGTAAATGTCTTTCCAACTAAAAACAATGCTGGGCTTTGAAATGGAAAGTCGTCTACCTCATCTGTGAGGATTTGTACATTACAGATTTGTATTAAACTGAAGTAAAAAACATTCCAAGGTAGTTTCTGATGGCAGCACAGGGCTGTTCCACATGAAGTGTTGGAGTTCAACAGCAATTGTTTTCTCTCTTGAATATGTTTTTAGTTTTATGTGTACTTCATCTTTGTGTATAAGCTGATAAGAAAGATAATCAAATGGAGATAGATAAAAGCATGTAATGTTAATGAATCTCAACAGAAGGGAGAACCTGAACTATGGACTAAGTATTAGTTACCCTCTACCTGGCTACAGATGATACTACACCAACTTTTTGGTTTGTAGATGGTGCCAGAGTGTTGGAGGCCATCTACGTAGTAAGGGCATAGGAGTGCAGAAACCTGGTAGATAGGCTTAATATAAGAGAAGAAAGGTGATACTGAGTCTAGTGGCTAATTGCCAAAGCTTATAGTTGAAAGATGGTGAATACCCTTCATAGTCAAGGTTTTACTAACCTACCTCTTTAGTCATTTGTAGCTATGAACTGCATATCAGCAGAATGCTAATTAGCTAAAGCTTAACATTCTAGTGTCTCCCCTCATCAAAAGTTTGTTTTGCTTATAACATTTTTCTCCAGAATTTAGTTGCTCAAAATCTCATCTTCCTTTTGAGGGTTTCTTTTTCTCCTCCTTCCACATCTTCATCCACAACTGAGTTACCCAGAGACTTCTCCTTCAATTTCATCTTTTTGACATCTGAACTACAATCTTCTGCTCATCAACTCCACCCCAAGGCCATGCCATGGGGTATGAGCACGCCCAGTGACAGGCTATATCCAAGTTGCAGAGTTAATTCCTCCCTAAGAGTATCAGCCCCCATTTGAGACTCTCAGTATTTGTCACCCCACATCCGCATTGCAGTGTTAATTTCTCACATGTTCTTGCCAGTGTTTTTTCAAGGAATTTCATTTTATAGCCAAAGAGACAATCATTCATTGGAAGATGTAGAAAAAGTGGCAATCATCCCTAATGATCCTTCTATTTGTTTGGCTACACAATGAAAACCACATATCCGAAAACCCTAAATCTGAAAATTCTTACTGTTGTTTTCCCTTGCTTATGGTAACTAAAAACCTCCAAAATCACTTCTTTTATGCATTTTGACCATATGTCACAAGTCGAAAAAAAGGCTAGTCATCACCCATCCACCCATAAAACTGATAAGAATGGACTGAACAATGTGATAGTGCATTTAAATATTACCAGCTGGGTCAATCATTACAATTGATCAATTGGGAAGTCATTTACTTTACTGGTGTTTTTGCAAAGCACTGCTAACATGGTTATAAGGCAGATTTACACTATTTGCGTGTAATAATACTTCATCCAAAATATACCGGAAGAGGACACTTTCCTTCTGCTGCTGGGCATGCTCTGAAGGTACCATTGCAATTGGGATTTGCCAAAGATACCAGAAATTTGAGATCATAACTGCACCTGTCAGGGGAAAAAGCAACATTCTTCCCACCAGAATAATTCTTTTGGAAGAAATATCATAAGTGGTCAAAGTGCAGGGCAAAGATCAGTTGCTAATCTATGCATGGAAAGGCAGTACAAAATCTCCCAACATCTGCCAGAAAGCCAGTATAGGTTAGCCAAAAATAACATCATTAAGAACACCATCTACACTGCTTGTCCAAACTGCAGTTTAAAGATGACACTCCCAGAAACACTAGTGTTTCAATTGAGCTTCAATTCTGAGCAGATCAACATGCAAATTGTCTTCATCCAGTGGGACATTAGCACAACCAATCTGCTGATGATATGATAAGAGCATCATAAATTAAGGTTGTATGTGTGCTACCTTTGAGCACATGGACTGAAAGCTCAGAAACTAACTCACCCTTAACAACCCAGGTTGGGCTTTCAAAAATTTTGAGTTCATGAGGCTGCAGGCATGGATCACCTGTGGTCAAAGATGCACTTCTCAAAGCAGCATACTGCACATTATGCAAGTTTCAGATGCCAACAAGTTGCATTCCTTCATCAGACTCAAATGTTCCATCCCCTGGCTCATAACACCTTAGCCTGTGCATGAGTTTTCCCACCACATGAGTTTTCTCTTTTCTACTCCATTCCTGAGAATAGACAAAGGGGTCACACTGAAAGTTTTAGTTGTTGATAGAGATCCTTTCTGTGTACCCATGTATGCCTTCATTTTCATGTTATGCTTTCCTTGTATTCCCAGACCCACCACCCTCACTGGCATTGCTGCTATCAGGGTTGTTGATGTGCTGCACAACTGTGCTGGAGGTTGTTTCCACATCCAATCTTGATGGTGGATCTTTCAGCCAAGATGGTGGTGGGACACGAATGTATTCATTCTTCTCTGGCGATGAACGTTTCAACACTTTGTCAAAATATTCAGGTGGAATGGATCCATCAAAACCTTCTGTCAAGATAACTCGGTTCTCTGACATGTAGAGCTTCATTCCACCTACAAATCCCAAAAAAAGCAGCAGGTTTACGAAACACTCAGTGGTATATCAAACAAAAGTTTCTGCAGCACCACCATACCAGAGGATATTTCATGCCTAAAAACTGATAATTTCAAGACTAGGAACCTCCAAGGACTCCCAGTAAAGTGCCATAAATTACCATTTAGGGTTTAGGGTTTAAACCTAAACCCTAAACCTAAACCTGGGCTTTTCTACCTTGGCATAGAAAACAACTTACCTTTAAGTGCTTTCTCCACATCTAAGTAGATAAGGGTATCCACAGACCCACGCATACCTGCACACATGAAAATAATTGACTGAAAAACAATCTTCAAATTTCCATTCATCAACTTTAGACCAGTACCTGACCAAGACTGGAATGCAATTTCAATTCTAACAATACCCATCACTTGTGAGGAATACAAACACGGAAGCATAAAACCTTAGCAAGAATATAACTGGAACATACCACTAATGACACCATCCTCTTTTGGCAAGCCAGTAGCAAAATGGATATGGTTGCGCTTCATTCGCTTTAGTCCTTGCTCCCATATTTGATCCATGAATTTTGTGTATGTCCCATGCACACAAACTTTGAACCCAATCCAAAATTTCAACACTTTACTGTTAGCACACCAGCAGAAACAGTTGCATACACAGTTGAAAAGTAAGCAAGACAGACCATAGACCTAGGGGCCTAATCCTTCCTTACATGCAAGTAGTGATCAGATTGATGCTTTTTCTCTCATTTTCTTAACAGTTCCATCTATTTACCTGGGATTTCTTTGGCAGATGTGATTGCCTTCAGCAACACCTCTGATTCCACAGTCTGCATCAAAAACAAAAATTACTAGAAATGTAAATGAAACTCTAGACAATATCCCTACCAAATGTTGATACCCAAATCATGAACATGGAGTTCATATTGGGAGTATGCCATTGAAGTGACATGAGAAGAGAAGTATTGATTGGAAAAGATTGATGGGATTACATTTATAGTGTGTCCTTGATTAGCTCTGATCAACAACTGGCCACCTTCTACCAGTAGTCCAAATCTCTGTTTCCCATCTTCTTTCACTGCCTGCCACCCACCACCATTTTGTTGCCTCATATCATGAGCTCATTATTTTTGTCAGATTTGAGGTTTTCATTTTCAAGACCAAACACATAAAGAATATCAATTTTCAAAATTGCCCATCAAATCCACACAACCAATCCCATTCTCAACAATCCCTATGACCAATCTGCCTGCAGGTTTACCACAATTTGATTGCTTGGAGGAAAGCTAGGTAAGAACATCTACAAATGGCTAGCTAAGGATATAAACTGTGGACTGTAGAATCTGCAGTTGCAGCTATCATTTCTGGGAAAGAATGGGTCTGAGCTCAAAATTTCAAGCACACTGTGATACCTTCTCGAAATACTGAACCAACTCAGACTTCCAAGGTACATTTCAAAATATTTAGCCAAACATGTTGTATGCTCTATCTGCCTACAGCTTCACCAAAAGGAAAGAAATCTGAGAATATCTACACATGAGTAGCTCATGATCTAAACTATGGACTGTAGACTCTCCAGTTGGGGTGACAGTTTTAGAAAACAAAATGGGTTCAAGATTGATTGAGACTTACTGCCACCCTCAGAAAAATATTAAGCCAAAGCATGCCACAAGTTCAGTTCAATGCTCATTTGCTTGTCACTTCCTCAACAAAACTTTCAAGGCAAAAATATTGTACTACCTCAATAAATGTCTCTGTTTCAAAAAGACTTTTGGTACCTGGCGGACATCATCCTCAGTGTGAGAATTCAGGGGTTTGCCAGCCATTGTTTTCATACTGAGTTTCAGAATTTCAGCCACAGCTACATACCCGTCCCTCCTCAACGGCAACTTGAAATCTGTTGCTCTGTGCCGTAAGATTGCAGTCCTAAAACATCTCAAAAACATACAACCCAATTCAGTTTCATGGCATTGACACCAATAGTCATCAACAATTGCTACCAATCTGAGAGAGTGTGGATGCATCCATGAAACCTCACAACAAACAAAACCTTCAAATACACTGCTTTTGTACTTCAATGTTCAATAATGTAAAAAGAAAATGCCTGAAAACTCCTTGCATGCCAGCTAACCCTAAACCTAAGCTCCAAACATCAATCCAACTTCCATGAAGCTTGAGAATTGACTGACAAGCAGATGCAAAAGACTCCCTAACTCCACCAAAAACTCAGAGACATCATCACTCAAGAGGCAGAGTTCAGAACCAGGATGAAATCAGTTCTGATGCAGAGAAGAATTCTTACAGCGTCCGTCCAAGAGCTTCAATTGGATCCATTGCTCTTCTCCCCCGTCCTCCTCCTCTTCCTCCACTACCTCCTGCTCTTCCCCTGTCATGATATGGTGGCTGGGATGCAGTAATGTTGTCGGTGTCGCTTCTTTGATTTGGGACATAGGAGAAAGAGCCTCCTTGTGTTCTCAGGGACTGCTCGGGAGCTTGCACAGGGGTCAGCACGGGGCTTGGGTTAACCAAAGCAGCAGCAGCACTCCTCTCGGGCTTTACCAGAGCTGCACCTAACGCTGGAAACTCAGCATCATAAGTCGAATCTAAAGGCTGCACCGCCTGTGTTGATAGATCAAAGCGATTGGGCTCCCCTGATGGCTTCCCTTCTTGAGTGCTCCTTGATGATGAGACATTTGAAGATGGTCTTCCATAATCCTGCACATGCTCCGTAGACCCGGAGCTCTTCAAACCTCCGAACGACCCTTTTTTTCCAGGGTGATCGTGAGCATCATTTCCTTCTGACATCGCTCCTTTGGCTGCAACAGCCCAAAACCCTACTTGCGCACTTGAATTCTCAGACTCTGCTGCCGCCTTAAAACAGTGTTGCTGCCGATGAGTGTAGCTTGGAAATTTAACTGCAGCTCTGCATCCCTTCAACCCAGCTACAGCTCTCGTCAGCATCTGTTCTCCAGCATCCCACACATTCCTCTCTCCCAACCCGCCTTGTAGCTTTCTTCTCCCTCAAGGTTCCTAGACCTTTGAACCAACCAAAACCAGCTCTTCAACAGCTTCTGGTTCTTCAGCCACCCAAGAAGATCGTCACCAGTCCAGAAAAGGTCCAAAAAATGCAACAACAGAGTTGTAATTTGTCTCCGACAGACAAGTTCCTCCTTCACTCTGAACCCCGATAACCGAAAAATTGGACAATCTGAGAACTTCTTAGACAATTTTGGCCTCGACCCAGCAGATCAAATGCCTTCGAGAAGCTCCCAAACAATGCAGAGGACAACGAAAACAACTTTTCATCAGTGCTAACCGACCTCTAGAAACTTAATCTCCGAAGCCTAAAAAGATTAACTCTCTTTCTTGGACGACCGTCTTAGACAATCCTCGCGTAGACCCAACAGCTCAAATGCCTCAGAGAATCTCCCAAACCACTCAGAAAACAACGAAAAGAACGACTCCTCAGTGTCACCGATTTCTAGAAACTTAAATCTCTGAACCCTAAAAAGATCGAAATCTCTTCTCGGACAATCTGAGAAATTCTTAGACAATCATGGCGTCGACCCAACAGCTCAAATGCCTCAGAAAAGCTCCCAAGCAATTCAGAAAACAACGAAAACAACGATTCCTCAGTGGTACAGATCTCTAGAAACTTAAATTCTGAACCCTAAAAAGATCTAAATCTATTCTCAGCTTTTTACTTTACTTCATTGAAACTCTTGAATACGTTTTTTCTTCTCAACTGTAAAACTTAATTCAGAGTCGCCTTCTGTAAAAAGGCAAATGAAGAAGAAAAAAGGGACATTTATTATATTTAGTTAGCCGCCAGCTCTTCTGATGCAACTCCCGAGTCCCCATCACTGAAGTAGGTACCTAATAGCTCTTTGAAGAAATCCATAGAAAGCAAGTTACAATGGGTTTGTTGGCCTTGCCTACCAAGGCAAGGATATTGTGTTTAGATTCATTATAGAGTATAATAGATTTTGGCCCCTAGGTAATGATAAGAGGTCTATTTTTATATGAGGATTTTTGAGAGATGATATTTTGGCTTGTGTTGAAACTTGAGATTAGTTATAGAGTTGTAATTTCTTGAAGGATTTGGGTTTTTTTTAGAGGATTTTTTTGAAGATTATATTTTTGCATGGTGAACTATTTGAATTTCCATAATCCTTCTTTTGGCTTAAAATACTTTTGAATGTAAATGGCAAGGCCACAGTGTCACACACACCTCTTGTTGATTCTTCACCAGTGGTAGTAAAATCACAAATGGGTTGTTGGTTCTTGACCAGTTGTAGATCACAAATGTACATTCATAGAATCACACAACAACAAAATTCTCAGAGCCTTTGAAATTCTAGCATCTAATTGTACCTGCTTGTTATCTTTTTTTTTTTTTCTTTTTTTTTTAAAGTTTTTAGTTTTTGGTTTTGCTTACTTAATGGCAATCATTCATATCAAGATGAAGCCAAAAATGGCAACTGTGGCACAACAATTTCTGATGTCAACCACATTTCCTGCAGCACATTGTGGAACATCAAAGTAATGGGTCTAGGGCAGGGCTATTCTTTTCTTTTTTTTCAATTTAGTGATATGGGACATTTGGCGAATTTTTCCCCCAAAAATTAGCTAAAGTAGTCAATTTTACACTCTGAAAAAAATCATTTGTCCACAAATTTCCCAATTTTTTGTAAGAAAAAATCAGTGGTCCAAGGCAGGGTTTTTTTTTTTTTTTCCAAATTCCTCAAGTAGGTACACTGGTGAGAATCCCTGGCTTTGAATGACAACTGCCCTATGTGAGCAGTAGCATTTTGCAAAAGTGCTGCTAGAAGTGATGACCCAGGAAGTGCTTAGGTCTAGATGCGGCTAGTTTAATTAATTTTTATTTCAAAAATTGGGGAAAATCCCTAAAATCACAAAAAAAAACCCTTTTTCTTTTTTCCTTTTCTGAAAAATAAATTCACCAATTTGCAAAAATTTCCCCCAAAAACAGAAAAAAAACATTGGGACTCGAAGGTGATCTCAATTTTGTGATGCATACTTAATAATGACTCCTCATAATCAGATCAGATCAGATGAAGCCAAAAAATTTCACTTGCACACAACAATTATTTTCATAGACCATACCTCATAACATTGTGGAACATCAAAGCAATGGGTGATCTCAGATTTGTGATGGTCACTTAATAATGATCATTCATAAGAAGATGGAGCCCTAAATGGCAACAATCCACAACAATTACTTTGATAAACTACACTTTATAACATTGTGGAACATTAAAATAATGGGTGACGTTAAAAAAATTGTGCTTATTTAATAATGATTATTCATAACAAGATGGAGCCCAAAATGGTAACTACCCACAATAATTACTTGGATAGACTGCAAGTAATGTTGTGGAATGTTGAAGTGGGTGATCTAAGTTTTTGGATGTTTTACTTAACAATGATAATTCATAACATAACCAATCTTCATTTTACTAATTATATATGACCTAATTGTGATAGTGGAAAAAAATGAGCTAAAATCATGAAAAAAAAATGTTGAAAATGTTGAAAAATCACCCTTGTTGTGGACCGACGGCAATAGTGAGTTGACAACACAAACAACAAGGTTTGTCACCACTAGCAACTATTAATAATGATGTTGACATTGTCAAGTGGTTGTATCTAAAGTGCACACCTTAGGTCATAGAGGCGCCAAGCTTTTTTTTCTTCTCATAATGCAAACTTTCATCTTTCCTTTTGAATAGCTTAAAAAAGAAAGTTTGATGATCTTCAAGAGAACATTTTTAAAAAATTGTATTAACATTCCTGTTCTAGCATCAAGTTTAACATGTCATTTAATCCTAATTGTGTATTTTTGAGATTTTGAAAGCATGGGTTTTGATGCCTAACTCTACTTGTTTAATCATCTCCTCACCTCATATGGCCTCAAACATCTTTTCCTCACTACTACATTTTAAGTTGAGGCTCCACCATTTGATACCTTGTGGCCTAGCCCATTACATCTATGAGTAGTTTATACACTTAATTGGGATACATTATTTGGTGTTCCTAGAGAGGAGAACACATTTGCAACCCACAATGTTTGTTTAGGATGCATTTGTTTTCATTGTTAAAAATGTTTGGTTTTATGTTTCATTTGAACAAACACATATTCTTGTCGTCATTCCTCAAGTCTTCACTTGAGGAGTCACAATTGACTCATCACAAATGGGGTCCACATTCTAATTGATGTTGTCATCACCAATCTTGTTCAAGCATATTTAGTTTTATGAGTTGTTTCTCAAAAAGTGGTCGCAACAATTATGACCCAAAAAAAGTACAAGTTATACAACAATTAACACTTTACAAGTGTGTTTTTCCCTCTTGCCATATAGATTTTGGGTGCTCTCATTAACATGCTAATGATTTTGTTCATTAATGTGTCAAAATGACACAATCAACCAAAGGTTTTTAAATACCTTTTTTGGTCAATTTTCCATTCATTTTATATGCAAATGGTGTTAATAAATTTATAGAAAGTTCATGTCACCTCCATTTTGAAACAAGCCATTGTTGCCAAGGAACCTTCTTTTATATTTGATGTTTCTCATGTTTCCTCCCCCATCTCCTTATATTGATCTATTTCATGCAACAAATAAGGGGTTGAGGACATATGTTGTTCTTTGATCAATATTTGTGATCTTTTTTGTGGCCCTCATTTGTGGGTGTCGTTTTTGTCATTGGATGTTGACACCTTCTTGTTGTTCTTCTTTTCCCTTTCAGAGCGGGTGTTTTTTATAAAATAAAATTTGGCAATGTTTCATCATTTTTGTGTTTTCAATTGAAAGCCTCTAATAATTTATGTTTTTTCCAATCAATCATTTTCTATTTGAAAAAAGTTAAACTTCATGATTTAACTATTATATTAAGTTATTTATACAATTTAAATTAATTACTTTTTACATTTCAAATTGAATAAAATTATTTATATGTATTTGAACAAAATGTTGTAAATATGAATTAGTTTGGACATCTTGAATCATTTCACATCAAAAACATTGACAATTCTTCCCCTTTCTTGTTATAGTGTTTTTTTCAACATTTTGTGCATTTGAAGTTTTGAAATTTTTTATTGTGAACTGTAAATTTTGGTAGGATAGCTACACCTCGTGATTTCAAAATTGTTGTGTTTGAAAGGTAATTCATTATTTCATAAATATTTTTTATTAATTAATAAATCAGTGATTTGGTTAACATAGTCATTTTCAAATAAGTTCACAATAATGACCAACAACATGTGTAACCAATGTTTAATTTTACATGTTTTGAAATGATGAATTGAACTAATGTTAAAAATTATCAATTTACTTATATAATGATGCCTTAAATATATTATTGAAATTGCCACGAACACAAAAATTACAAAGGCAAAGGGATTTCCAAGGTTAAAAAAATCAAAACAAACTATGGCAAAATCATGTTTAGATCTTAAATATAAAACATGAAAATCAAAACAAAACAAAAAGTATGCACAAGATTCTACCTTCACTAAAAGGTAATGAAAAGTTTCTACTTCTATTTATACCCCTTTTAAGATGTAGTTTAAAGAAACTTCCATATGCCGATCTTTCAATGAACACTTTTGAAAACATTTTTAGATTATAAGTATTAGTTCAAGTCAATTAATATAGGTAAATTATAATTGAATTATAAGTTATGAATGAAAAATGGATGGTGATGGATGAAATTCATCAATTAAATGAAAATTAATTATTGTGGATAAAAAGGATGTTCATGAATGAAATTCATCCATTTTGATGTTGGTGATGATGTTAATGATGGTGATGCTAGTCAATATTATTATCCATGACAAGAAAACTTGAATAAGTTTTAAGAATTTAATTTTAAAGTGCCAAAAACATTGTTAAAACATTGTAATCAATGTTTCATTATGTATCCTTGTTTGAAAATGATACTTTCTTGAAAATGTTCTTGAAAATTATTAATATATAATTCTATACAACAATATAACATGACATTTTCTTTGGTCATGACAATTAAATCAATTTGCATTTAAGCTCGCTAATCAATGGTTTAAAAATTTTCTTTTGCAATAACCAATTATGTTTAGCCATATCAACTTGATTGGCAAACCCAGTTATTTTTAAACAATCAAGTGGCTAGGTGTTGGTCATTTTATTGCAAACTTACCCTTTCCTTGGTTAACATGTTTGGTTAACATGTTTGGTTAACAACTAATGTAAAGGAAGGGGGGATGTAGTGTGGTTAATAAAGATGTTTAAAGGGGCTTAGGATCCAAGTTTATGTTTTATACAAATAATAAAGGAGACATATTATAACATAATTAAATGGAATTGGATTTGTAAGTGTATGACGCAAAAGGTTGAATTAAAGGCATGGAGATGGACTTGTTATTTTCCTTTTACCCTATGTTGAAGATTAGGAGAATGAACTTTTCATTGACACAATTGAATGGTATTAATGATTGGGTTGTACTTATTGATTTTTTGAGATATAAGTAATTCAATTAATCTATCATGATAATAAAGTTATTCATAAAATGTTTCAAAGTTGGTATGTAAAAGTGCCATGTTGGTATGGATTGAGGAACATGGGGCAAACAACTAATGAAGGAAAATAACATAATGTGTTCAGTTCACATTTGCACAAAAATCAATTTTCTCCAAAGTTTCATCACATGTTTTCCCTTGAAGTGTTCCTTGCGCACTCATGCACATGTTTAGGAAAGTTCATAGGAATAGGATGTGAATTATAAAACCATTGAGAGGAATGACATAATGGAGTTTGTAGGAAGATGAATTTGAAGGATTCTAAAACGAAATGTATGTAAAAATTTTATAGAAAGAGAAAAAATACAAGAAATATTTACAACCTATAAGGTACAAAATTTCAAACATAAATTCTAATATCACAACTCAATTGGCTTTTATCGATATTAGTTTGGTAGTTAGTGAAAAAATTCACACCTTTAAATTGACTAAAGGTTTGGTGTTTGTTCTACCACAAATTTCCACATATAGATAAAATAATGTCTTAAGAATAGAGCAATATCAATAACAAAAGAAAAACAAAATAATGTAAGACAATCAAATTCAATAGACAAACTATTATATTATCAAAAGTTTTTAAAGTTTTTTCCTATCTCATGTATATTCAAATTTCAAAATGATCAAAATTGTTCTTCCTTAAAACAACTATATAAACCTTCTTAAATATTTATTGAAAAAATACACTTGTCTTTTCAAGGGCTATTGATGGGATTCAATACTCTTAATCTTGTTCATGAAGATGGTTGGTACCTTCATGCCAATTCATGAGTGATTATTCCAAAGGTCATTGTCCTACAAATAATATTATGCCAAGTCAAGCTTCTCAAAAATTATCAATTTGGTAGACTATTGAAAGCACAAATTTGAAAAATTTAAAGTTTGGTTTGGCCTTTAATATGAGCTTGTAAGTGGAATGGGTTGGGAGGGATTTTTAGCGATTTCTGTGCATAATAGTGAGGTTTCAAAGGAAAGATAAAAAATGGTTCAATTTGTGTGCGCGTGCAATAATAAAGATTTGATAGATAGAAGGGGACCTTGTTTTACAATTTATGTGTGCATAACAATGAGGTTTTGGTGGAGAGAAAGATAGCTCATGTAGTGGGTTTTGTTGTGTATGTTAAGTTCTTTTTTTTGAATTTTTGTGAAAATGTGTGTAGCATTAAAGGAGAAAGCAATTTGTTGGAGCTTTTGAAAATTTGTGCTTGTGGCAAAATTGCACCAAAAAAACGTTGTTAGTCTTGAACATTTGTGTTGCAAAAGACAAAGGTGTTGGAGAGGATAAAGTAGAAAAAAAGGTTGTTGGAATGGGAGACCTGTAAGAATATGTATGAATGTAATCAAACTGGGCAAGTGCATGTTAAATATGATGTATTCACATGGGAACAATTAAAGGAGGCTATGGGTTTGGTTGAAAAATTAATGTTAACCAAGTCATTAATTAATGACCATTATTTTATTGGGTGATAAGGGAACAAGTAAAAAAGACTATGGGTTTGGCACGTAAAAATGTGCAATGCATTCTTATTGAAGCGATCAAAATGTTGATGTTTCATTGGTAACAATTAGCAACATGTGGATAGGAGAGGGGTCATAGAGATGGATAAGGTTTTGGTTTAGGTCAATACAGATGTGGTCTGTATGCAATTGACCTTTGATTTTGGTAGACTATGGACAATGTCATTCCCTTGTATTCATATATGAAATTTAATTTTTTAAAAATGGATCTAATGTATTTAGTTGTATATGTTGGAAACAATGAATGTGCTTGTCATGATGAGGGTGGTGTGAAGATAAAATGTTTAGAAGTCCTAAAAGGGGTGAAGGGATGCAAGTTTGCATGTGGAATGTATGTAGGGTGATTATTTATTAAGATGTAAGATGCTACACAAAAGGCATTAGTTCATTTCAAATAATGTTTTAGTGGTCAGGAAAACAAGATGAAATTTTGATGTTTCAAAAAATAAGAAGAAACACCAAAGCCAAGAAATGTGGATGTGTCTTCTTCTATGGTGAAATCATTTATATACCACAATATAGGTGTAATTTCAACACAAATTACTTAATCATTTAATTTTGAAAATTATATTTAAACATATTCTAAAATATTTTTCATTTTTCTTCACACAAATTTTTTTTCAAGAATTTTTTTTTTGAAAATTTTAGCATTTTAAAAATAATATAATTTGTGAAAAAACCATTAAGGGACTATGATATATGCTTTGGGATTGGGGACATTGAAAAGGAGTGGACAAAGAAAAATTGGGAAGGGATGGTGAGCAAAAAGGGAGATTGGTTGGCATGTGATGAGTGAGTAGTACTATGCAACATTTCTTTCCTCATTACTCATTGTAAAAAAACATGTCAATGCTGTGTTAATTTCTTGCGTTCCATGTATATAGATAAAGACTTGATTGGCAAACAAAACCTTAAATCTTCACACTCACTTTAGTTGTACTTGTCATGGCTTTGTAATTCCTTGGATTCACAATAATCCCAAATTTGAAAGGTATAAGGTAGTCATGCCAAAAATGACCTTTGTAGGAATGAATTTAAATGCCTGATTTATAAACCTATGAATTTTTTTAATGTTGTATATGTGTCTTGTATCTTTATTTATTGACTATTTTCAATTTGAAGTTTAGTAAATGAATAATTAGTTATGAATTTTAGAAATATTTGGTCAAAAACAAGGGATAACATGACACTAGATCAACAAAAACAATATCATATTCTAACAGTAATGAAACACTCAATTGTGTTCTACTTTTTCAAAACCCAAGATAATGATGTTTTATTAATGATTAACTAGATGGAAATTTCCATCAATAATATTACTATTTCAAGTACCTATTTTAATCTACACACTTAATGTCACATGAACAACATTAATTAATTTTATTCTCATTTGCTAAACTATACTCATTCTCAAAAGTATCCTACCCGAATATCAATAATACAGTGGACAATTGACCCTTTCAACATCTACTACCACAAACTTGAAATGTTTTTACCAAGCCCTATTTAACAAAATCACCTTCATCTATTATCTTGAATCAATCTCCTAGGAACCTAATGCCAACGCCTTTAAGTTCATCTCCCGACTTTCATTACAACATATGCCAGCCACCTTAAGTTTAATCATGGTGCATGGTGTGTCATGTTCTTTTTGTGCCATGGATTTCTATCTTAAATGTCTAACCTCTTTCATTGTGTTCTAAGCCATACCATATTGGTATAATATGATTTATAATGTTAAGTTTGTTTTAAATTTTCACCAATTACCATCAATTTGTAATATAATTCATGTTCAAGGTTTTAAGTCTTAACACAAAAAAGTTTTTTTGCATTTCAAATGGTGACCTTAGTGAGCATTTTAGGAACAAACGCCATTTCCAAAAACTCGTGTTAATTTGATCTTCATAAAGAAATACTCATGTCAGGCATTGCAACCCTTGAAACCTTTGATTGTATGCATGATGATATTTTCATTTTCAAGTTTGAAGTAAGAAGCATAGGCAATTGTGAACATTGATTTTACTGTTCAAAAGATTCGAGTGTAAATGCCAAAATTCTGTGAAGAAGTAAAACCACAACACATCAATCAAAAAAGTAGTATACCTTCAAAAGCAAACCATAGTGAATTTGGTAGTCCATTGTAAAGCTACACTAAGTATCACTAGAAGCCTTTTGTGTAGGTATACATATTTAGGATAGATTTGGGAAATGGTTTACAAGTCATATATCTTCATTTCAAAGGTTGGTTACAGATCTTACATGTTGTCCTCCACTTCTTGGAACATATGTCCTGTCACTATTCTTCCTCCCCAGAGGGCAGTCAGTTGGTCTTTGATCTCCATTGATTATTTTAACAAGCTACAGAAGTTTAGTGAACATGCTGACTTTGAGATACAAGCTGCATGGAAAAGAAAACCCCCATGAAAGAGACAACAGTGAACCCCACACACCACAAACACACAACCCGGCACCCCCCCCCAAAACCCAACAAAGCTTATACGGGCATTAGTATCTGTCCCCAAACATCCCAGTGTCCATACAAACCAGTTTAAGGCTTTTTTGCAGTACAAACCCTCTGTCCAAAGCCTGTGCCATTTCGCTCAATACATTAAAAGTCTCTGGACTACAGAAAACCATTGCCTCAAACAGACAGCACAAGTAGGCAACTAAAGCCAAATCCAGATCACAGGTGCTGCAATTTTCTGTAACTGGGGTCTGTTGCTCAATGGTAAAAATGTGGAAGTTGGTAGATGAGCTAGATATCTACTAAACCTGACCCAGGAAAACTCTTGCAACAAAAGTGGCTGCTGATGCAAAATGGTGTGGACCTAACAATACTTCTGGACACCAAGTCAATAAAGGTTCCCCCGCACTGAACAACACTTACACAAGTAATGGCACAGATATGCATGAAAAGGCAGTCTGTCCTCTTCTTAGATGGTCTTTCAAATCTTTAGTGCAGTGGAGAGAGTACCTGAGTGCCCTGAGACTTATACTAAAACATTATTCTCATCAGGCATCTGTTTTTTGTATCATCCTCTCATGCAAAGCTGTTCCACAGCTGCAACAATCTGGGGAGGTTGAACTACGGTCAGCTCCTCCAAAGGACCAGAATAGGGGGTTGGTACATCCTGTGATGAGAGACAACCAATGGGGGCATCCAATTCATCAAAAAAGTTCTCCATAATTGCGGCTCTTAGACTGGCCCCAATGCCTCCTGTTCGCATGCACTCCTCCACGATCAGAACTCGGTGTGTCTTCTTCACTGACTGGCCTATCGTATACATGTCAAATGGCTTCAACGAACGGATATCAATGATCTCTGGGTCATATCCCTTGTTCACCAGGGTCTTGGCAGCCTGCAAGTGGAAAATAATTTCAGCATTTCAAGTGATACAAGATTTTTACACAAAGGACTAGTACATGTGCATAGCTGAGTCAGAAATGATTGCCTATATTTTGAATTGTTCAGTTTATACTGTAGTGCGCTATTCTATAATCCTGAATCTCATCAAGCTACAGCAGATATTACTGCATTAGCAACAGTATAAAGTGCAAAGCCAGAGACTCAATGACACCTGGGTAACATGGTAACGCATCCGGGAATATGTCAGGATGGTAATGTCCTCCCCAGGCCGAACGAGCTCAGCCTCCTCCAGGCAGCATATGTATTCCTCATCAGGAATTTTCTCCTTCAAATTGTACAACAGCACATGTTCAAACAAAATCACAGGGTTTTCACTGCGTATAGCAGCCTTCATCAGCCCCTTGGCATTGTATGGAGTTGAACAGGCAACCATTTGTAGCCCAGGTACAGATTGGAAGTAAGACTCTAGGCGCTGAGAGTGTTCAGCACCCAATTGCCTGCCCACCCCTCCAGGTCCCCTGATAACCACAGGGATTGTAAATTGGCCTCCTGATGTGTAATGAAGCATGCCACAGTTGTTTGCAATCTGGTTGTAGGCCAGAAGCAGAAAGCCCATGTTCATACCTTCAATAACCGGCCGTAGACCTGTCATAGCAGCTCCAATGGCCATGCCAGTAAAAGAGTTCTCACAAATAGGTGTATCTAGAAGTCTCCAGTCCCCAAACTTTTCTGCAAAACCCTTAGTGACCTTGTAAGAGCCACCATAGTGGCCAACATCCTCACCAATGACGCATACAGTGGGGTCTCTGTCCAGTTCCTCTTCCAGTCCCTCACGAAGCGCCTCAAACAGCAGCAGCTCATGGCTAAAGTATAACAGAGCAGGCCCATAGTTGTCAGAGTTGACTACACCTTAAGAAAATCTGTAGTAGCAGAGCATAGGATGTGACACAAATGCAATCACACAAACTTGAACCTCAAGAGCCATGCATTGCCTCCTGCAGATGGGAAGATTCCAAGGAAACCAACCACATCATTTGACTCCTATGACCGTAATTCCTACTGACAAAGATCCTCAGATGAAAGATAGAGCAAGAAGTTGGCAGCAGCTGGTGAAAATCTAAAACCCAAGTGACTCTGCTATATTTCAATTTGATTGTGGATAGAAATTCCACAGAAAACATGGAGGGTGGACTGAATGAATCTTGTGTCCGTTCTAGCCAAACAGAACCAATGACAACAAGAATGAGTATGGTCATAACTCATAACCTTGTGAGTGTCACTCACAAATATTGAACTATCACCTTCATGATAGCTGCCATTAATCCCGACTGACTTCATCAGCCCCTGAAAGTGGGGTTTACAAAAGTGCACAATAGGCTGCTCAAAACTTAGGGCAAACAATTCTACAGACTCTGCATCATGAGTTTCCTTCACATTTCCAGAAGCAAACGGAAGATTCAATGTGATGTTGGCTAGCACTCAATCAAGAAACATAGACTGAATGATAACTGGAATCACTCTGTCTTGAAAGTTAAGGTGTGCCATGATAATACACAGTTCCTAGACTAATAAGAATCACACAGCATTCTGGCAGGGCTTTGATATTAAACTTACCCTCCAGTTGTGGTTGCAGAGCTCGTGCCTGCTTCCTTTGTCTGCATCCACATCACCAAACATGCAAGCCCATGAGAAGAGGAGAGCAGCATGCCTGACTCACCCCAGGCCCACAAAATCTACAGTCTCTCAAGATAGAAACAGTTCTTGAAGTTCCAAACCTCAAAAAGAGCCATGGACACACTATTCAGCAATACTACAAGAAAAGCAGCTACCCCACATGACCTTATGACCCTAACTAATTTGCTAGGGTTTCATAAAGAACTCATTGCATCAGTCCAGTAGCAACTTTTCAGCAGGCGATGTACTTTCTGGGTACAATTCTTTGATCGTGGAAATGGCCAGACCACAGAACACAGCATATCTCAACATTCTTTCACGATCAAAACTCTTAGGCTGTACTCACCGCAACGGCATTGGTTGCAACTTTTGACACAGCATGCTTCTTGGGAGCAGTGCTGCCAAAGTCACTAGTGGCTGAAGATCTTGTTAGAAGGCGACACCTTCCAATCCCTGAAATGCACAATCAAGGGGGCGACATTGTTCAACAAAAAAACTTTGGAAAATGATTAAAAGAAAACAGATAGCAACGCCAAGGTAAAAGTCAACTGAAACACTTTGAAGAAACCATTGCCTACTTTGTGGACGTGCAGCAGAAACCGTCAAGAAATTGCAAATTCTACGAAGTCAGATCTGAAACTATGAAGCATAATAGATCCCTATCAAGTGCGAATGCCTCAGACCTTATCACTGGAAGATTTCATTCCTTTTTCCAAGTTTCAAGGGTTTAAAGGGTTTCAAAGCCAGTCAAGTTGTGCTTTGCTGCTAAAAAAACTATAAAGCCACAAAAAACAAACAATGCAGAATGAACTTCTGGATTCACGCCATGAACCAAACAAAGAAATAAACAACATCACAACAACAACGGTTACATGCAAGTAGGTCCAACAGGCGAAGAAACTATACAGAATGGACCAAACTTGCATGTGAAGAACAGATGCAGTTAGTTCTTGTTGAGAGGTCTTTTACCAAACGAAGAAGGTGCAGCAGGTGTCGTCAGCTGCAAACGAGCAACCTGAGAAGAAGATGAGGATGCCAGAGAGACCGCTATCCCTGCCACAGAGGCCATCGCTGCTACTGCTTGTGATGCTGCTGCTGCTGCCATCTTGTGCTCTTCTGCGATGGAAACAAGGAAGGGCCTGTAGGAGGCCTCGGGACGCTGCTAAGAAAGAAGACTTCGTCTGTCCCTTCCACTCTATGCTGGTGCTCAGTTCTCACATGGTCTGGTATATAGGGTCGTTGATGGGTATCAACATTGGTATGAACAATGGTATCAAATTCCAAGATCAGTCTGGTATGAGCTCAGGCAATATACCAGTCTTATACCAATACCAGTCTGGTAGGTACTTGAGGTAATACCAATTGGGTGTAAGATTGATATTTGGCTGGTATGAAGCAGGTGTACACCAGGTATTGAGACTGGTATAAAACGGGTACAAGGCTGGTATTACCTGATTCAAGTCCCTACCAGGCTGGTTATAGGTATGAGGTTTGTATTGCCTCAGCTCATACCAGACTGGTAGAGTCCTTGATACCAGTGTTGATAACCAGGTGCAGAGCCTGTATACAAAGACTAACTCTAGTTCAACCTTCAAATTAGTGTTGGGTGAATACAAGGCTGCAACCTTGGTATAAATAGTGTAGACTGATATTAGTCATGATATCACACAACTGACCAGACTGGTATGACCTGAAGTAATACCAACCTTGTACTACTAGTACCTGCCGGGTATGTACATGAGGTAATACCAGCTTCATACCCAGGCTGTATTAGTCTCAATACTAGATATTTCAGTCCAGCTGGTCCATTATGTGCACCTAGGTAGCAGTGTTTTTTTTCTTTTTTTTTGCCCTGCAAATATTTGAATTTTTCGACCTGAAAATTATGATTTTGACACATACAAAGGATCTTTTACCAGCAGGTGGCCAAAGTATAAAATAATTCTTAAACAATTTCTACTTTCATATCTGGTCTATAGCCAAATTTGCGCATGATTGCCAGTTTGGCTACACCACAAAATTGAAAGAAAAAAGAAAACCATGCTATGTAGGTAGGTTCAAAAATTATAAAATCATATACATTTTACAGCAATTTTTAGCAGCAGAAAGGATTTTGAACCCCTTTTGTGAGCCTTGGTTAAATGGAGACAGACTAATAGTCATAATTGATAGAATACAAACCAGCTTGAGCTGAGTTCAAGGTAAAGATATGATATGCATTGATAAGGAGAGCTGCAACATTTAAGAGGAAAACACCGACAGCAATTCTCAAATTCTCTCCTCAGAACAAATGCATTATTAAACATTAAACCTTAAACCTCAATTATACATACCCAAACATAGGTAAAAATTGTCGTAGCCCAAATATGAATGCTAGTTGCTTCCAAGATTAAAAAGCTTTAGGTATAGGAGAAGGGCCTGAATGCAGGCCCTTCCATGATTTGAGATCTGTGCCTAAGGCTGGTACTCAGGTCCTTTTCCTACATAAAGCAGAGCTGGGATTTTTTCAGAAATAGTGACAGGCCAGCTGGTACCTTCCACTGCAGAAGATCCATCTTGCCGAAAACAGGTTTCTTCAGGTAGGTAAGGGAGCTGAAAATACAAAGGAAAATTCCAGGCAGTGCCTTACGTATAAGGGGAAGCCCTGCTATCAATGCCTTCGGCCCCTTGAACCAAACAGTGCCTGACCCTTCATAAAAACTTAGGTGCAGTATTATAAGGATGGCTCGTATGCATTCATATGAATGTTACAAATCAGCTTCCAACAAACCTCCCCTGCCTCCAAGCAAATTATGAGAAATATCTAGGAGCAGGAAATTGTTGTTGAGGAGGTCTACCAAACTAAACTTCAAATTTTGGCAAAAGCTTTTACATATAAATGTTTACATTGGTAGCATGAATGGAGAATGTTAAAGGAATCATGGTATGTCTAATGTATGGCCAAATTTTATACCGGGTGGATAGGGTTTTGAGTTTTGACCGACCACGGTACATAACCCAACTTGTATCCAGCCCCACCCTATATATCACAGCATCACTAGTTCAAACCTTCACATATTTTGTGTGAAGCTCTGTTTGGTGGAATTGATGTGAAACCTTTTTTTGATCATGTTTTCTTCATGTTTGTTTCCTCATAAACATGGTGGGAGGGAAAAAAAAAAGTGTTCAACTATTTTTACTCACAGCAATTCCATAAAATCTTCTTGGAAATCTTGATAATTCTGCATTAGCTAATCATGCAAGAAGATAAAATGCAAAACAGATTCCAAAACTCCTGGTGACAAACAATCAATCATGATGCCAATTTGCATCACAGCATACATGGATCAAGAGGGTATCATGCATGCACATAGGAACCATCCAGAAAAGAAATTGACATCTTCAGAACTCAGAGACTTCTTAACTGGCAACAACAATCCATGACATTCAATCCCCAGGAATGCTTCTTGTTGGCACATCTTTGCAATGAGGAGGATTCACAAGTCCTATCTATCTTTGATCATACAACATTCATGACATAAAGCTCATATCTATACACCACCAGCAAGACACCAGCAACATTGTTTTATAAAGCCAAAGAATTGCTGGAGAGATCTTCAAAGATGGGAAAAAAGAGGATTTTTTACCCAAAAGTTGCAGCAGTCCATGTGTTGTGTAGCATCACAATATGATGATAGTCTTCCTCCTGTTCACAAGAAAGCTAGTTTTTGAGGGGGTTTTTCTCAAGGATGGAACTTCATGAGAGACAGTATTAAGGAAAAACATTTCCAACATAGATCTCAGAAATTCTACAGTGCTGAATTCAACAAAGTGAATTCAGTGCTGAAATACAAGTGCAGCATTCTGATCTCCCAACAAGTATATAAAATAAGAGAGAATGTTTCCTCTCAACAGACTTTTCTAGAGAAAGATGGATGTAGGGTTGATCAGCATGTAGTGTTTAGAGTTCAGGACAGCATTTGTGATTTCCCAGAGTTGAGAACCTTTATAGCAACCCGATCTGTGCCCAGTATGTGACCCTGCAAATTGAAATTGGGTGAAGAAAAGTCAAAACATGCTAGATTTGGTGCAACATTTTTGCACAATTTGCTGAGGCTGATAAAATGTACAGCAAGGCCTTACACCTGCCAGAGAAGTGGTAATATATATTATCTTATTGCTGCTCCCGCTATTATGGGTGGGATTGGAAAAAAGCATATAACTAAACTTGAATGTGAGAGATGTTTTTGTAAGGTCACATTCGGAACACTGCTGGAGATGCTCCTAGTTCCACACGTTTCTGTCATTTCAAATCCAAATGAGCAACAGCCAATGCATAGACTTGTAAGGTAGAACAAATGGCAGAAACTTGTCTAGTGATTCTCATTTCACCAGGCAATCCACAAACCATTCTTGCAAGCCATACACTAAGGGGATGTTAGCTATCTATTCCTAGGTCAAAAGATGGCATTGAGTCAAGTTGTGTGGCTCTGGTTCGAGCCTGGAAAACTGCTTCCTGCTCTAAAGCATCAAGATCAACACCTGCAAAAACATCATCATCATCTTCTTCTACTGGAAGTTGAAAACTCAGTTTTCGTTTCCTCAACCCAAGCTTCTTCCTTTTGGTCTTTTGCTCCATTTGTTGCACACTTGCTGTATCAGTAACTGATGCTACACCTACTATCTTTGCAATGTTGGCTCTGTTTTCATCACAAAGGGATGTGTGCTGACTGCTTGAAACAAGACCACTACTAACACCGACACCTGCAAAGGAAGGGGTAGGACAACTGGAAGACCTTGAGGCAGAATTCAGCTCAATTGTCTGCTTTGAGTCAGAACCTCCAGTCCCCGAGGAAACAGTTGTTCCAGGGATTGACCCAGATGGTGTATTAGATTGTGCAGGAAGAAAGCGTTGCCACTGTTCCATTGGTGACTGAGTTAAAAGGGACCGCCTGTAAGGACAAGCAGACAGCCAAATAAGTCCAATTAGAACACAAGGGATACCAAATTACCTGGCCTAATGAGCCTTCTACCGTGATTTTATCAGTCATAGTGGAAAGGAAAGATGAATGCACAAATCAAGTACTAATCCTAGGAATACGTTGCCACATCTACAATTCTGGGTGACCGATAGAGAGAGCCCCAACTCTCTTTAGGAGCAATAGACACACCGGTAGATGGCCATCATGTCAACTGAACCAGACTGGAGGTGCTGAGAATGTGAGGGATCAATGAAGCCCTCAAGTGATCCATTGGCCTCAACACTGTCATCTTCATCTGTCGATATGTCTTCATCAGATGACACTCTTCACAAGGAAAGCACCACAAAATGACACTGAGTTAGTATGAACTTATTATGTGCTCCATGTAATCCTGTCAAAAGGAGCAGAGCTTGTATAAGGTAGAAATCTTGCACACCCAAACCATTGCCATTGAATATAACATAATAATAAAATGACGTACTCTGCTTCCTCATCAATAAAACTTCGAACTGCTAACTTCCTCTGGTCTTTTCCTGCACACAGTAGTACCCATATGAGTACCACATACAGTAATCAAAAGGCTGGTTGTGAGCTATAGTTTAAACCCTGAACCCTAAATTCTAACAACGTGAAAGAAGCTTACTTGAAAATTTGCCCATTAGAATCGTAGAGGAATCCACATAGTGGAAGTTTTTCTTGCATACAATGACAGAGTCAGTGAAAAGGCATACCAAAATTCATTGTTGTCTTTCGCACTCTGGCATGCTCTTGACCACCAGAACACCAAAGATTCTGTTTATTGTTTTGTGGCTCTGGAGGAGTGGGAATCATTAACTTGCAGGCCTTCTTGAGGCGCTTGAACCTTCTTCGTGGTCTTGGCATTGAGGCCAGCACCCCAGTGCTCTCTACTCCTCCCTCATCATTGCTGATTTCATTACTGTGTTCAATCCCATGTTTTGAGCTTTCAGGTTCACCCATCTCTCCAGATGTTCCATGGCCTTGAAGCTGGCACTGAGATACATGGGAAACATTTGGCTGTCTTTGTTGTTGAGATAATATCAACAACTTCTGTTCACCATCTGGCAGATCAGGCAATAATTGGGGATTGGTGATCTGAGATCCTCCCATGCTACGTGCAATGGTCCTTCCTGAAGATCCAGTGTCCAATGTCTCAAGTGATTTGGACTTGAATGGACCAGTTTCAGGTACAGCAGAAGAACCTGGCAAGTAGCCATTTTCAACAGCCTTACAATTTTCCAAACTGCCTCCCACTCCTGTTGCACCAAAGGTCATGAGGTTTGCTGAACACTGTGGACTCTTTTTCAAAACTGCAGGTGTCATAAGCTGCTCAGGGGATGGGCTTGAAAACAGAAGAGGTGACATATGTTTTGGAGAAGCAAGTGACATATGGTGTGTCTTTGATACGACAGGAGTTTCTAATATTGGGGAGGGGAAGGGAGTGAACCGAGAAGCAATACATGGCAGTGGCGAACTATTGAGTCTACCGTGTGGATTGGGTGTTTCTGCAACAAATGTCACATGATAAGCAGTAGCAGATGGAGGAGGCTTGACCTCAGGTGTGGATGCAATGAAGTTCACTGATGGTTGAATAGTCATCTTCGAAGGAGAACTGCATGGTTTTGTAAACTGAGGACTTTCTAGATCCATCTTCCTGCACTCAATGCCTCCAAAAAGCTTCTCAGGCACTTGGAAATTTGTTGCAGTTGCACAATCATTGGGTGTGTTGCGTTCCCTGAGACGATCAACTTCTACAAAGGCTTTGTACTCTTCACACTTAATTGACTTAGCTTTGGTGGCCTGCAGATTTGGTGATGTATGTGACAAGGACACCTTAGTCCCTTCTTGATGAATGCAAGAGCTGGTCAGCACTTCAACAAGCGGCAGCCATTTTGGAGGTGATGCAATCACTAACCGACCTGCAGCATTCATGTATACAATCTCTGTATGGAACAGAAACCTGTGTGACCTGATCAAGCTTGGGGTCCCTCTCAAGGATGCTAGAGGTTGAGATGTGGAGAAACCCAACATTTCATCTCCTACATTTCCTTCTGACTCAGACTTCTGACCTGCAGCATTCCCAGCAACCATCTTGCATATCACTTGTCTAGTCTTCATGAAATCCAAGCCATGTATTGAAGTGCCATTGCCATCTTTGCTGCCATTTCCTGTACTCTCTCCCATTTGGAACACATGGGCTCCAGTAGAGAGTTGGCACTTATGCATTATACCTTGTTTTCTTCAGTGAAGATCCTTGCAAATCTCAACAACTATAGTAACCCAGAAGATGAAACAGAAACACCAAACTGTGACAGAAGTGTCGCAAAAGGAACACAGGAACATGTGAGAGGAGGAAGCACCTGAGGTAAGTGGCATAGGACTGTGAGCGTCCTTGTTGTTGATCTCTAAGTCCGAGGCAACAATTGAGGTAACACCCAACAACCCTGCAACATCTCCTGACAGTCCTTGATTTGATTGGTGAAAATCCACATTGTCAAACTTCGGTGAAACGACTTCCATGGGATTATCTACTGGTGAATACACCTCATCCCAGCCAGCCTTTTCATTGGTAGTCACCTTTGTTTGATCTGCAGAGTCTCCATCTGTACACCAATCTCAAATTAAGAAGACCACAAACAGAAAAATTACACAGAAACTTCAGCATACAGGAGTGGACTCGTAAGCCACATAAATGTCAACGGGATTGTCAAGATAGGGCACAAATACAGCCCAGCACTAACTTTGCAAAGTAACAAGAACAACTCATACCTATTACTGACAATACACCAGCAGTGTTGCCTTCTGGTGAGAGCAGACAGTTGCCTGAAGTTGAAATCTGCGTACAGCCCTTCCACAAGCTATGAACAGAGTGGAATCACATACCCAATGAGGAAGAGAATTGACTGAAGAGAAGCCTTGAAGCTCAGATACCAATTTGCAAGCAACAGAAGATAAAGCTCAGAGTTGCTGAAGGGTATAACCTTGGAGGTACAGTGGAAAGCAGGTTCCTGGAGACCTTGAAGAACATCAATGAGCATGGACACTGTACGAACAGAATGCTTGACAGTGTAGATTGGTGTAGGAAGCAGCTGGAAGCTGGGAAAAGCAATGAGAGAAGGTTTCCATGGCATTTCACCAGGAGGCTGTGCATATTTTTGCAGTAATGCATGCTCTTCCTCAGTTGGCTCATCAACCCCTGGGTCCAAACAAGAAGCAGTTTCTGTTCTCAACTTTCGGCCACGAGGTACAAAACTTTTGATTGACATCTCCAACATCTGAACTTCTGGTTTGTATGCATGTGGTACCTGCAGCCGCAAACAGGCAATTCAAAATTCATACAACTGCCAAAGGAAGGAGTTATATGAAGGTTTTAGACCATTACTGGAGAACCATCAAAGTGGTTAGCAGCAAATGAGTACAGAAGAAAGTACCATCCGGGGGCTTGGATGAAATGTGAAGGTATTTACACCCCCATGTTGCATGTACTTAATCAGGGTTTTGTTCTTTGCCTGCTTCTTCTGGTACCCTTGTGTCTCAGCCCCCTCAGTAGCCAAAACAAGTGCCAGAAATCTGTCAAGGTCACACACTTACTTGTTTACTGAGAGCAACACACCTCACCAGAACACAGAAAAGCATGAACCTCTTGTTACATCAAAAAGTAGGATATCAACTCGTCCATCCCGCTTCCGTCCAGTGCGTCCCATGCGCTGAATCATACGAATAGGGGAGACATTTGCATCAAAGCATATGACCAAGTCCACTTCCATGATATCCAAACCTTCCTCAGCTATGGATGTGGCCACTATTGTGTTGTAACCACCAGCACGGAATTTCTGTCCAACACAGACCCCACATTTAGATCAGTTGATTGTCACATGCGCCATTTCTTTGTATCTTCTCTCAATCTTCATTCCCACCCCTTGTTTCCAATACCTAATGATAGAAGTATTCAAACTGGATTTGCATGTTGACTGGAATATCTGCATGACAAGCACATTCCCAAGACAAGATGAATCGCCTCGAGCCACTAAACCTGAAGGACAGCTTGTTGCATTTTCTGGGTTTGGCCTTTTGAGGATTTTCCTGCAGCAATTCAAGTATGGTTATCAGAAAACACTAAATCAGCCCTCCATCAACACACCCATTGACTTAAGACTTGAAATGAAAGCATTCTAGGTGAACTTAGATGTGTGTTTGAGAACTAGGTCAATTGAGATAAGCTCATCTTCAGAGATCTCATGATCACAAACAGTACAGATTTGACCTGCAAATTTTCCTTCATGCAGTCTTCAGCAGCTAAGGAGTATAGCCCTATTCCCAAGTAAATCCCTTCCTTCCAAAATTTCCCATCTACACACCAGCAGAAGGCACACCAGAACAAAGCATTTTGCTCATCAATCTTAACTGGTTTTTTTTTTCCATTCCTTCAAAACATGTATCTACATGTAGGCCCTGTACTCACCAGAGGTCTGCCCAATAAACTCTGTTGCTTTGACAACATGCTGAATTTTGTTGAGGGTTTCCAAGATGTCCCTGTAGAAGAATGATGTTTCAGTGCAGTAACCACCCTCCATGTTACACAATGTGGCAGTCCAGCATAACCACGTTTAACCATACAGAAAAGCAATCTCAAATAGACAAGGTTGCAAAATATTACTTCACACTTTCCCTGAAGTTGGTGAAAATGATAACCCGTGTTTCCAAAGGATTGTGTTGACCTGTTTTCAAGCAAAAGCCAAAAGCCAAAATTAGTCCCATACTCCCATGTAAGCACAAATGCTCAAAGCTTCCTAGTTTTTTTCTGAAGGCCTTTATCTGGCAACTCTTTGCTTAAAACAGTGGTATGCTCCAGTCAAAACCTTTGGGCCCAAGAAATGGATATATTCATAGTTGCAAAGGGAGTCATCATGAATCTTGACAGGATGCTGCCTGCAGATCTATTGACCATCGGAATCCATAGCCCTGGAAAGTAGGTCTAAGGCACAAATATAACCATATCAGGGCCAGAAAGAAGTATAACTAACTGAAATGTGAGAGAATGATCTCCTCCATCTTCACTAGCTTGGGGCTTGGAGCTCCGTGACCTACACTTTCCTGCATCATATCCTTGACCTTTTGCAGTCTGTTGTTCTTGCCCAGTTGTCTCAGTGATCTGAATAACAAGGTGCTTGTATGAGACTTTGCAATCTACCTCCCATACTGGCCATCATGCCAAAGCTTCATCTACATAATTCCAGGAGCTGAAAATAGTCACACATCTGTGAAGAAATAATTTTTCCATAAATCACAGTAGGGTGCCCTGATAAACCTATGTTATATTAGCATCACTGAGAATCACTTGGCTTCTGAAAAAGGAAAGCTATTTACAGTAAGGTATGGACTGGGGCCCCAAATCAGTTAGACAAAAATGGGTAATATACATACCCTTGATGCAATTTGGTCAGCAGCATTTCAAGAGCAGGTCTGATACCATGACTATGAAGTAGTTTAAGAATATGACAAAGAGTAATTGCTCCACCAAACCCACACTCCACTTCTCGGTACTGGCCTTGATGTAGTGAATCTGGAGGGGCCTGCCGAAACTTATCTCTTGCCATGATTAACTCATATGGAGAAATCTGCATAGTTTGACATCAACCCACAATGGGTAAGCATTTCCAACTAAATTGCACCAGGCATCAGTGTGAGTAAAATGTCTACCACTGAACACACAGAAAAGGCCATGATAACATTATCCATGTGGGTTGCTGGGAGGTGAAAAAGAGTGCAAGCCGCATTACCCTTGCAAGATCTCTGGTGTAGAAAACACCCAGATCACAGAGCTTGCCAATCAATGGTATAAGAATCTCCACAAACGTATCCTTGATTTTATTTGATTCAGCATTCATGGGGACCTTGTCACACCACACTAGGAATATAAGCCCCCCAACTTGGGCATCTGATGAATCTGTATTACACTCAATAGACAGCACACGTGCCATAGGACCTCTGAACACAAGGAGCAATTTAAGCTTATGAAGTCATGATGGATGGTCAAAGAATACCCTGAACGAGCAAGTTTTAGCCAGTTTCCAGTGCCAAATAGATGACTCCTGCTAAACACAGAACTGTATGCAACCTATTCTTGGTGATGACTGCAAATGCTGGAATGCACTGATTGATGGTGTTGCCTATTGGGGGCAGAGAATAGAGCCTGTAGAACAAAAGATGAAGCCAAGAGCAAATGAATCTCAAAGCCCTGAGACTAAAGGGAATAGTTATGAGAGTCACGTAAAGCCCGATTACATCACAGGTCAGCAAAGGCAACTTCTGTCACCTGGATGAGCTCCAGTTCCCGATGATGTGTGTACTGGCACACATCAAGATCATTCTCATCTCGGTACTCCAAACATGAAATTTGGAGATTGTCAAGAACTGCTTGAACGGTAGCTTGTTTTGCTGCACAAAGTAGGTCATAAATTCTCACTGCTATCCTGAATGAGAACCAAGGAAACAGTAGCCTTCAGCTGAGTTTGTACCAACTTGTTGATTTGATCATTTTGACTGAGAACTGTTGAGGAACTTACAGCCAGGAGTAGCTGTTAATGCCAGTATCCGCAGCTGTACATTGGCTGCCAAAAGCTGCACAGTAAGAGCATTATAAAATCAATCACTCAGGTCTCCTCTTTCCCCCTGCATTCTGACATCCATCTCAGGAATACTTTGGGTTCCACTAGTAACTGCTGAGACACTGCCTGAGCACAACTGTACGTGTGAGAAGTCATCTCTTTGTGAAAGGGAAAAGCAGAATCTTCCACTTTGTGAACTAGGCTGCAAAAACTATCAGCAGCTGACATTCTCATTTACACAATGGAAAAAAAAAAGTGGAGGTTCTGAGGAATGCACCTCACGAATGACCACACAGTATGAGTAATTGCCAGTTGCTCGATGGGCTTCATCAACCACCAAGCACACAATCTCCTTCATTGGACAAATTCCTGCCATTTTCCTTTCAGTCAAACACAATTGTGTTCTTTGACAGTTGCTATCACATTCCTGGTCAACCTCCAGCAGTAGATGTATAAAAGAAATAGTGAGTTGCTGAACATACCAGACTGGATGTCCTTCTCCAAGACTTGCGGAGTGACAAAAAATATTCTTAGACTTTGCCAGTGCTCTGCCCTTTGTGGTGGGCTCATCTGGCCTGTCATGTCAATTGTAAATTCCTGCAGCCAGATGGAAACACATTTGGGTTATCTTTCAATAGCCAATGAACAATTGAGAACTTGATGGCAAGGGTAAGAGCAACAAATGAGAGAAAGACACAAGAGGTAGAAGACAGTTACCTGAGGGATTCCCATGACATTATGGCAAGCTTCAATCTGTTGCACCACCAAAGGCCTTGATGGTGCTGTGAAGACAATCTTTCCTGCAAGTGAAAAAAACATAGCAAGTATGACCCATGAGAGAAAACTCGATCAATCAATATGCGTAACTCCAAGGAAGAAGTAAAAACCCTTGCCACCACTACTCTACATTGCATTTTTCAAAGATCAAACATAGCATTGAGCCTTGAGTGAAAGTCATCAAGATGTATACCCGTTGGAAACCATCTGAAGTAGTTGTACATGACAACAGCAGCAATGAGTGTTTTGCCAAGACCAGTTGGCAGAGCCACAATGGTGTTGGTAAATAGTGCTGTCTTGGTAATGGATAATTGGTACTGGCGACAAGGAATATTGGCTGCTCAAAACAGAAACACAGACATCAAATACAAAGGACATGATCACAGTGCAGAGGCAGTGGACAACAATCAGATCAGAGAAAGTGTATAAAATGGATTAAGCACTCAGAGCCTCAAGAGAGGGGAGAAAAGGAACACCACCCAGACAACCCTCTCAGATAAGTAACAATCGCCTCCTGGAGACAATCAACATGAATGGCTAGTCTGATATTCAAGAGAACTGTTGTATACCCAACTCTGAGATGCAATCACAGCAGCTAGACTGTGGGGAAACCTGTGACTGCTAAACTGAGATGCAATCACAGACTGCTAGACTGAAGAAGTTTCCATGAGGATGAGGAAACCTCTGTTGACTTTTACATTGCACTAACCTGGATAAACCCATGTTGTGAAAGCACTAGGGTCCGAATCAGCAACATTTTCTTTTCTTTTCCCACCTTCTCCACCATCAATATGGATACTCTCTTGCACAAGTGGTCTTGGTTGACTCAACTTCAGAAAAGCATCAAGAGTTTTTTGACAATACTTGTTAGTTGCTTTGCTTTGTTGGCTTTTGTCACAGGCCTTGTCAATCTCTGCAACAGCTGCTTCCCAGTCGAAATCCTGCACAATTTCTTCCATTAGTGTTCGCAAGCACCTCACTCTCCTGGGTTGATCAAACCTATTTGATCCCACAGATTGTGATTAAGCAGACACTGAAGCTACAGGCTCATTCCATGTTAGCCACAAGGGTGAATTTAGGAGTAAAATTGATGTGCAATGCCGGTTAGACAAGGATAATGCCCATCTGATTCCACACCATGAACTGGCAGGAATAAAACTGCATACAGAAGAGAAAAAGTTGAGCAATCTTGACTGATCTCACATTAGCAATGCTGATGCAGCCAAAGACTGCTTCAATGATTTTTATGAGCTCAAAATCATGGAACCCTAAACCCTTAGAATTCAGCCCCTTTGCAAGGTTGCAATGGCACAGTTGCCAATATCACAAGGTTGCACACATGTTTGCAACCCTACCGGGCTTCAGAGAGACAGTACTGAGAAGGGATTTTCGACTTCTTCAGCTCAGAAGTTATAGGGTTTAGGGTAGCTCATCACATAGAGGTAACTGATCAGTCCAGCTATATGTCTTCCATGGACTATTCCATCCTCCTTCGCAGACACAACCTGAATAGATCTCCATTCAAGAATCTCGCATCCCGAATTTGCTTATCGCTCATAAACCCTAAACCCTCATGTACAATTGGAGTCTCCTTGACCTAAGATATAGCTGGTATACAACCTTCTGCCTAGAAAAACCACAAAACAACAAACATAGGAAACATAGGTAGCGAACAGGCTTACACCATCGTCCTCATATTCTGATGCCATCACCAGACTCAGTAATAGGTCTGCGTAGTTCTCGCAAACCAGCAGCACCAAAACGCGGCTCGCGGCGTCGTCGTCCCAGCCGTCAAGCGCTTCAAAACTCCTCCTCCAACGAGAAAAGAAGACACTACCATCGAAACGAGAAACACAGGAGCACCCATTGGAAACAAAAAAAAGGTTTCACATGAATCATCTACAGAGACACAGAGAGAGAATGTCGCAATTCATTAAGGGAGAAATCGACCCCAACAAAGAGAAATTCCTTGAAACCGTTGCAAGAATATGAAATCCAAAGACCCATAAATGCAAAACCCTGCGAGAAGCTGAAATCGAAAAACCCATCAACCCAAAAATGCTGCGTGAGACTCGGATCTCACAAAGGGAGGGAAGGATTTGAAGTTCGAATGTGATACCCGGGTGCGGGTAAAATATACTTCTGACCCAGATGGCTAAGTTGAATGTCATAACAACGGACGTATATCGAAGTAGAGGTTTTGGGGCGACCTTTTATGTGCTCTATTTGGATCTATTTAGGCTCTAGATGATTTGGGCATATAATTTTTGCTCCAACTTGACTGAATGCGTGAGTGACATCTTGAGTATTATGTGTGCATACAATGCATGAACATTACCATCTATAGAAAGGCATCTATCTAGATGAGATGAGACATGTTCCATAACAATATGTATTTCGATGTGAAGTTTTAGATCTAGTAAGGGAATTTTTTTGTTTGAAATTTGAACAAGTGTTGGAGTGGAATCAAATTTTGCACATCTAAAGTTAAACATTTTGAATTCATTAAACATAATTTTATTTTTTTCAAATGGTTTTAAAAATGAGTCTTTTGTTTTTTAATTTGTTTTTTTAATTTCAAGATTTTAAAAAAAATTGTATGATTTGATTTTTTATCAAGTTCAATCACTAATAGAAATCTTGTCATTTGCAATTTGTCATCATATGATTGTGTGTAACTAGATGTTGTTTGCAATTAAATTGGTTGTGTTTGCAATTATAAAATTGGTATTATATAATTTTTGGGTTGTACAATTATGTGTGCAACTAATAATGTAACTAATAATGTACAAATTGAACACATGTTATAAAAATCATGGTTTAAACTATTATATATCTTACATTAATATATTCAATATATTTACTTAAGCTATGTATAATAATTTTATGCCTTTAGTATTAAAGCTAAACCATGCTAACTAATGTTATCCAAAACAAAACATTGGTTAAACTTAAATTAAATTCACATTAATCAAAATTAAACCTAAGTTATGCCTTGACTAAACTAACTATGGATCGACTAATTATGAAGTTAAACTAACCAAACCTAAACTTATTTTGGCTAAACTAATTATGGTTAAATTAACTTTGGCTAGACTAACCATGCCTAAATTAACTTTAACTAATTTAGCCAAATTTAATTTAAACATGGTTAATTTGTCCAAAGTAATTATATAATAATATTATTAATCATCATATCTAATCATATATAGTTCTCAAATATATATAATTAAAGTTATAATTTTTGATATTATTAATTACTCTTGAAGATTATTATTATTGAATGATTAATATTTCAAATTTATTATTCTTCTCATTTTTAATAATAATATCATTTTTATTCTTCAATAAATTTTATTTAAATTTTATTATGTTATTACTAATTATTGATAAATATTAAAATTAACATTAATAGTGAATATCCAAAATTATTATTGTTATTATTATCATTTGTTGTTGTTGTTATTATTATTCTATAATAAATATTATTATAATTCTACAATAGTATACCTATGGGTAGGAGATTACATTAGTTAGCATATAATTTATTATAATTTATTATTATTAGTGATTTAAATTAATGTTAGTACTGAATATTATATATTATTATTATTTATTATCATCATTAGTTGTTAATATGTTTTTTTTTCAATAGTTTTCATTTTCATTACATTATTAATTATAATTATAATATCTTTATGGCTAGTAAGCTAGTAGGTAAACTAAGTTAGTATGGCATAGGTAACATGTAGTGTTTGCATGTAGGTTGCAATAACATTGGTTGCACTTGCAATAAACTTTTTTATCCCATATTTTTTGCCTTGGATTCCAAGTGTGCACATTATATGACTAAATTCATTTGTTTTGTTCACAAAGCAAATACCAAATGCCATTTGGGATGGGCCAATGAAAGAGGCTCAATTCTAAAGGCTAAAGGTTAAACCCAAACATAAAATTGGATTATTTTAAACCTACCTAGTTATTTTAACCTTACATCCTACCTATTTATGATTTACCTATGACTTACCAACCTTCTTCCCTACCTACTTACGGCCTACCTACCTAATTAATTAAAAATAATAATCACTGGGTTTTTTTTTAATTGCCACGTGTCACCATATAATTAGCCTTCATAAAATGGACACATGTCAAAAAATTATTCACATTTTATTGGATGGCTAATATATTATTTATTTATTAATAATGATGAATATTGAAATCATGTTTAAATGCCACATGTCATCATATAATTGGCTTCCCCAAATGAACACATTTCAAATCCATTCACATTTTATTGGATGGCTAAGATATTATTTATTTATTAATAATGATGAATATTGAAATAAGGTTCAAATGTCATGTGTCACCATGGGTAACCCTCTATAGAATAATACATATGTATAAAATATAAATTCATACCATGTATATTGTTCACATTTGTCATATGCACTTATTAGCTATGTGCAACTTGTTTTAAACAACTATGGGGTCCAATAGTTACATGCGTTGCATGCAACTAAAATTCATTTGCATACAACAATTGCAAAATGACAATTTTTTTCTAATGACCCAATAAACATGTGCTATCATAAAAAGGGACATGTTTTTATTATAGAAAAAGTTTGAATTCAATTGTATGATTCTATATATTTTCTTTCATTACTTTTTTTTAATGCAATTTAGACATTTGATATAATTAGTTTAAAGGACTCAAAATGACATTTACATAATATCCAAATTATTTTTAAATGTTTGTGTTAATTTAACAAGACATCATTTTACCTATTAACATACAACAATCCACTACAATTACAATAACATGAGATAAACAAAAATCCAAAGTTGTCATTTATAGTCCTTTAAAAATAAGTCGTTTCATTTTGGTACCCCAATTGTGAATACACCCCTTATTTGAACATCTTTCCACATTTACAAAAGGTTACAATACAAAAATGGACACATGTTACATTTAGTATATGTGTTGAATTTAATCATATAATAAATATACAAATCATGTCATCTTGAAATTGGATTGAAATCTTTTTAATAATATGTTGAAATGGTCTTGGATTGATTTGGTAAATTGTATGTCTTTCTTTCCGTCCAATTCTTCCAACATTTGCAAAATTTCTTGCATTCCTGGTCTTTTATTTGGGTCCTCCTGTAAGAAACAAATGTCATGAAAGTTATATGTTTATTATTTAATTCCTATACATTGCAATCAAACTATGAAAAAACATGTTCCAATAAATGGGACCATATGTTCATGTTTCAATATTCAATGACAAGATTGGAACATATCCTTCACAAACAAATGTTGAAAGCAACCTATGTCTTTATTCAACAACTTCATTTTATTGACATTGAAAATAGGATATTTGTTGACTATATATATCAAACATGAAAATGGTTTAAAAGAATTCTAAATGAAATGTGGTTTCTTGAATGTACCATTTACATGTATAAACCTTTTTAGGAAGTTTTACATGTTTATTGAATAATCCAATTTTATTCATTTCAAATTGTTTTAAGTATTCCATTAACCCACAATTTTAGGTTTTTGAAATTAACATGACCACAAGTTGAATGATAAACATAAAAAATTTGGTAGGAAGATTACCTGGATGCATTTAAAGGAAATTTGCAAAATTAATTTGGCTTCATTGTTGTTAAACCCCACAATTGAATTTTTGAATATAACATTGAAATTTTGTTGAAATCCATCTTCTTCCACATGAATCTTTCGTGCCCATTGGATAAATTTGCGAATTTTACCCCTATCCTTAGTGAATCGTGATCCATTCACAAGTTCGATCAATAATACTCCAAAGCTATACACATCACACTTTGGCGACACATGTCTGTGTTTTGATTCTGGTAGAATCTCTGGTGCCATATATCCAAATGATCCTGGTGTGGAAGTTGAAGCCAGTGTAATATTCTGAATTTTAATTTGGAAAACAACATAATTGGATTATTTCAGTGGGTTTTGCATCATAGAATATACATGTTGAAATTCATAAAATCCACATTAAAGGTAACACAACACCAATAGGAAACCTTAATTTATTTTTTAATTTATTTTCAATCACAAAAGTTTCAAAACTTGAATCAATATTTGTGTAGATATAATGTGTATGCACATAATTAATCAAAGAAAAAAATGGGAAGGCGCATACCTCATTTTCATTGCTGCCTTTTAGAATTTTGGCCAACCCAAAATCGGCCAATTTTGGGGTGTAATCCTTATCCAAAAGGATGTTTCCTGGTTTGATGTCAAGATGAATAATGGTTGGATTACATGTGTGATGTAAATATGCCAATCCGTGAGCAACTCCTATAATTATGGACACTCGTTTGTTCCAATTCAAAAGCTTGTCATGGGAGAGCCATTTATCAAGAGATTTATTTGACATGTATTCATACACCAAGATGTGGTCTGACCCTTGAATACAATAGCCCAAAAGTCGAACCAAATTGATATGTTGAATTAACCTCAAAGTGCACATTTCTGATGCGAAAGACTTTTTTGCACCTTCATTGTAAAAGCCACTCCAATTTAAAACTTTAATTGCAATCTTTATGCCTTTCCAACGACTTTCATACACTTCTCCAAATAATCCTTTCCCTAAAAGTTTCCCAAAGTTCAGTTCATCATAAGTGAAAATTTGAATACTCGAATTGCATTGCAAGGACTCTATCATAGGTTGGTATTCAATCAACATCCATTTCAACCAATTTTGAGTTTGTAATATCAAATGATTATTTGGTTCAAGAACATGAACCTTTTCCATAGTCTCCAATGCGATTTGATAATTATTCAAACTCCAATTTGTGTAGGCATGACTTATTAAAGTGAATGCATCATTTGGTTTAAGAACATCAGCCTTGTCAAGGTCCTCCAAAGCTCCTTGACAGTCCTTCAACATTCGTTTGACATCTCCACGCGTTTGCAAAGTGAATGCATTGTTTGGTTCAAGAACATCAGCCTCGTTAAGGTCTTCCAAGGCTCCTTGACAGTCGTTCAACATTCGTTTGACATCTCCACGCTTTTGCAAAGTGGATGCATTGTTTGGTTCAAGAACATTAGCCTTGTCAAGGTCCTTCAAGGCTCCTTGATAGTCCTCCAACATCCTTTTGACATTTCCACGTCGTTGCAAAGTGAATGCATCGTTTGGTTGAAGAACATCAGCCTTGTTAAGGTCCTTCAAGGCTCCTTGAAAGTCATTCAACATTCCTTTGACATCTCCACGCGTTTGCAAAGTGAATGCATCGTTTGGTTGAAGAACATCCGCCTTGTTAAGGTCCTCCAAGGCTCCTTGAGAGTCGTTCAACATTCGTTTGACATCTCCACGCTTTTTCAAAGTGAATGCATTGTTTGGTTCAAAAACATCAGCCTTGTTAAGGTCCTCCAAGGTTCCTTGCAAGTCGTTCAACATTCGTTTGACATCTCCACGTGTTTGCAAAATGTATACATTGTTTGGTTCAAGAACATTAGCCTTGTCAAGGTCCTTCAAGGCTCCTTCAAAGTCGTTCAACATTCTTTTGACATCTCCACGCGTTCGCAAAGTGAGTGCATTGTTTGGTTCAAGAACATCAGCCTTGTTAAGGTCCTTCAAGGCTCCTTGATAGTCCTCCAACATCCTTTTGACATTTCCACGCCGTTGCAAAGTGAATGCATTGTTTGGTTCAAAAACATCAGCCTTGTTAAGGTCCTCCAAGGTTCCTTGCAAGTCGTTCAACATTCGTTTGACATCTCCACGTGTTTGTAAAATGTATGCATTGTTTGGTTCAAGAACATTAGCCTTGTCAAGGTCCTTCAAGGCTCCTTCAAAGTCGTTCAACATTCCTTTGACACCTCCACGCATTCGCAAAGTGAATGCATTGTTTGGTTCAAGAACATCAGCCTTGTTAAGGTCCTTCAAGGCTCCTCGATAGTCCTCCAACATCCTTTTGACATTTCCACGCCGTTGCAAAGTGAATGCATCGTTTGGTTTAAGAACATCAACCTTGTTAAGGTCCTTCAAGGCTCCTTGAAAGTCGTTCAACATTCCTTTGACATCTCCACGCGTTTGCAAAGTGAATGCATCATTTGGTTGAAGAACATCAGCCTTGTTAAGGTCCTCCAAGGCTCCTTGAGAGTCGTTCAACATTCGTTTGACATATCCACGCTTTTGCAAAGTGAATGCATTGTTTGGTTCAAAAACATCAGCCTTGTTAAGGTCCTCCAAGGTTCCTTGAAAGTCGTTCAACATTCGTTTAACATCTCCATGTGTTTGCAAAATGTATACATTGTTTGGTTCAAGAACATCAGCATTGTCAAAGTCCATGAAGGTTCCTTGAAAGTCATTCAACATTCGTTTGACATCTTCACGCATTTGCAAAGTGAATGCATTGTTTGGCTCAAGAACATCAGCCTTGTTAAGGTCCTTCAACGCTCCTTGATAATCCTCCAACATCCTTTTGACATTTCCACGCCATCTCAAAGTGAATGCATTATTTGGTTCAAGAACATCAACCTTGTTAAGGTCCTTCAACGCTCCTTGATAATCCTCCAACATCTTTTTGACATATCCACGTCGTTGCAAAATGAATGCATCGTTTGGTTTAAGAACATCAGCCTTGTTAAGGTCCTCCAAGGCTCCTTGAAAGTCGTTCAACATTCCTTTGACATCTACACGTGTTAGCAAAATGTATACATTGTTTGGTTCAAGAACATCAGCCTTGTCAAGGTCCTTCAAGGCTCCTTGAAAGTCGTTCAACATTCGTTTGACATCTCCACGCATTTGCAAAGTGAATGCATTGTTTGGTTCAAGAACATCAGCCTTGTTAAGGTCCTTCAACGCTCCTTGATAATCCTCCAACATCCTTTTGACATTTCCACGCCGTCTCAAAGTGAATGCATTATTTGGTTCAAGAACATCAGCCTTGTTAAGGTCCTTCAACGCTCCTTGATAATCCTCCAACATCCTTTTGACATTTCCACGTCGTTGCAAAGTGAATGCATCGTTTGGTTTAAGAACATCAGCCTTGTTAAGGTCCTCGAAGGCTCCTTGAAAGTCGTTCAACATTCCTTTGACATCTCCACGCGTTTGCAAAGTGAATGCATCGTTTGGTTGAAGAACATCAGCCTTGTTAAGGTCCTCCAAGGCTCCTTGAGAGTCGTTCAACATTCGTTTGACATCTCCACGCA
>Ga0209611_10000231_pt1 | contig 73500 bp, 34 predicted proteins | sample S1TSphgellanicum_3_FD_187693 | JGI IMG/M metagenome (GOLD analysis project Ga0209611, IMG submission 187693) | Host-associated microbial communities from peat moss isolated from Minnesota, USA - S1T2_Fc - Sphagnum magellanicum MG (SPAdes) (version 2) | ecosystem: Host-associated > Plants > Peat...
TCTGTTTGTCAATACCATCAAACCCTAAAGCCTGCCCACAGTCATTACCACTTGTGTGCTCATCTCAAAGTAACTTAGTAGATCATGTATCTCAGAAGTGAAGACAAAGAGTTGCATAACCTAACCCAACCAAAAAGGTCACACTAGAGAGGGACTCTCCTTGAAGCCTCCCTGACTACGTAGCTAGCTCTCCCTGAAGCTGGCTTTGGGTTGTCTCTTATATCTCAAAGATGGGCCATGTTTACCCAATCCCTTCTGAGGAAAGAAAAAACTATAAAATGTTCATGGATTATTTCCTTTTTCCCAAGTCAGACAGACAGACAGACAGACAGACAGACACCTACATTAAGGACATGATGTTGAACCAGTATTGATTTATATGCCATTTAAACTCAATGCATCCCCAATGCAAATTGCATGGCTTCCAACAATGGCAGGTCTAGAGTATGAAAGGAAAGCTAGGGTTATGGTGGTTACTATTTGTTTCAAGTTTCGAGTTCACGTTGTGGGAGAGAGAGTTCAGAGCAAAACATGGGTTATCCATTGATGTGTTATGGACCAAGCTGATGTACAACTGTCTCATGTGTCACAATGACATTCCAAAACTTCAATGTTTAGCGTTTGGACAAGGCGGTTGAGAACAATCCATGGACCACAGAGGGGGATTCCGACACACAGACTACACGACAAAGTGTAGCCATAAAAAAAAGCTCTACAACAGTTAAGGCTACCAGCTTCCCATGTGCAACTACTCTGTGTCGTTATGCAAGCCCTAGCTGGCGGAGAGCTTCCATACTGACTGAAAATGAACCAGAGAACGGACCAAAACAGCAGCAAGACTCTTACAAGGAGATAAGCAGAATCTGGATGCTTAGCGATGAGGCCTGTGGCCAGCTTCAGCGCCGGCTTATATTGGCGATGATCGATGGCATCCCAAAGAGGCTTCAGTCTCCTTTCCGCTATTCCTGCCCTCCCCGCCATCTCCCCCTCCCCTTTGCCCTGCCTCTCTTCCCCCCCTCCTTTCTTCCTTCCTTCCCCCGAAACTCAGAAAAACTCCAAACCCTAGACCAAAATTTTCTTTAAGAAATCTGCGAAGACGCAACTGGTCTCAAGCTTTTCTCTGCACAGCCAACTCCAAAGCCTTCATTACTGTTGCCAACTGCACAAAATTACTGCAAAGCAATGAAGCCAGCCATCGCTCAAAGCTCTCACAGACTGCACTGAGCTCCACACCAACACAAGAACACTCAGCAGATAAAGACCAGAGAAGTAAGAAAATCTTTAATATATATTATTATTATTTTATTTTATTTTTAAAATTTATGTGTTTGTTCCCAGAAGTTTGTTTTATTTATTTATTTCAAATTTGTGGTATCGAAAGTTTGGCAAATTTTTCCAACAAAATAGCAAAACTAGTCGAATTTGCACAGAAAAAAACATTGTTTTACAAGAATTTCCCAATTCTTCTGTCCGACAATTAAATATCCCAAAAAAACACTCTGATTTGTTCTTTTTTTTTTAATGAACTTTTTTTTTAATAAATTACTTCCATTTTAGGGTTTCCACTATCTTGATAGCTGTTAGGTCTTACTCTCCCTTTTAATTAACAATTATATTATTCATATTAGTTTCTCACCAATACGTAACAACAAATCCCTTACTATGAATTCACATTCATATGCTCCATTCATTCATGGAAAATGTTGGGCAAACTTTAACAATCATAAAGAGACATGAATACGAAATGTTTGATTTATTGTGTTTAAAATGAGGCAAAATAAAATATGCATACATAATTTTAAATATTTTAAGCCAGATTCTCAATGGGTCATGAAACCCATGGAAACAAAAAGTGATAAAAAAATTGGTTGAAGGCCTAGGCTGCCTATAGAATGGGTTATAAGCCACAAAACAAATTGACAAAGACACAATGAAATGAACATGGGGATCAACAACAATGTTGAACAAACAAATAATTTACAATGAAAAGAGGTGTTTAGGGTTTAGTGTTACCTAAAACCCTAGTTTGCTGATTAAGTGTACCAAGTGGTTCTTCACCTTATATCCAGTAAGTGACCTATATGGAGCATAGGGTTTTTTCAACAAAAATTTGTCGCCTGTCTATTTACCAAAAAATCAGGAAAGCTTTAGAAGTTTGTGTTTTTCAAGTGCAAACTAGATTAATTTTTTTACTTTTGTAAAAAAAAATCCATATTTCTCAACTTCAAAAATTGGGGGGAAAAAAAAAAAAAAAACCTAGTATGGAGGCTATCATCATTGTGTCTACTCACCTTACTTGAACTAAATAATACCATTACATGATCAAAAAGGGTGAAAAGGGCAAAACGAATACATGAAAGGCATTTGAAAAAAAATATTAATTTTTCTTTTTTGTGTTTTGGTGAAATATAGCACATATAGCCAAGAACATAGAATGGAAATGTGGACATGTTATATCACAATCAACACCTTAGTGATGTGTTTTTCCTCTTGCCATAAAGATATTTTGGATGTTTATATTATTAAATAAACAAAAAAAAATCAATGTATTAACATGGTGTGTTGACCAAGGATTTAGGAGGTTTTTTTTGGTTGATTTTGTGTTCATTTTATAAGCAAAAGTTGTTAATGGCTCTATAGAGAGCTCAAGCTACCATCATGTTAAAGCAAGCAATTGTTACAAGGAAACATTTTATAGGCTAGGTAATTTTTCAAGTTTTTTCACCATCTTTTTGTCTAATTTGTTTCATGTGTTTCATGTGATGGGTCCAAAGGTTTAAGACATAAGTTGCTATTTTGTCCACATTTGGCAAGTGCCCTTTGTGTTCTTTATGGCCCCTATTTGTGCATTTGGTTGTTGTCTCTTGGTTGGAGGTTGGTCCTTCATTATTGTTCTTTCTTTTCCACTTCCAATTGGGTGTTTGGCCCCTATTTGTGCATTTGGTTGTTGTCTCTTGGTTGGAGGTTGGTCCTTCGTTATTGTTCTTTCTTTTCCACTTCCAATTGGGTGTTTTTTCTTGTGTAAAGTTTGGTAGGGGGGTTTTATCAAATGTGAAATTGAAACAAACATACAAAAAAGTAAATTGTTATAACAAATTCAATCATTGACAACATGATGTTAAATAGATTCAAAGCATTTTCCAAGTTTAGTCCAACCCTGTTGCTCACAATTCTCTCATGTTATTTGGGTAGCCTCCTCATTAGCACAAACAATGGTAGTGTGTATAAACAACCATTTAAGAAAATCCTCAAATGCCAATGTTTTCTTGATTAGTTGTGATGAGGTTTTGCACAAGGTTGAATCAAAGATTAAATGCTCAACACACATAGGGATTACAATGTCAGATCAATATCAAGAATTGACATCAAGCCAATTACTTGAGTGGTTTGCAGTCATGCTTGCATTTTAGACCATTGTGGGTTCAATTCATGACCTTCTCAGAATATGTGTTACAAACCTCAACCTTGGCATAACTAGAGTGGAATAATTGCATCATCTCATTTGAACTCCATAGAGCCCACCTTTGAAATAGTCTTTGGACAAAGATCTCACATGGTAATATTAGAAAGATCTTTTGAAATGGTCTTCAGATAAAATATCTCACAAAGCCATACCACAAAGGCACAGATAGAGCCCACCATTGAAACAAGTTAGTACTAAGTACCCTCTAAAGCAAGCAGACTTCCATCAAGACTACTTTTGAAGTGTAGAGGGTGGTCTTTGTGGCACGAACTTTCATGGAGCCGACCTTCCAAAGGAGGTAGTACCCTCTATGGCACCAAGCAAGAGGTCCTTTAATTCAGCCTACCTTTAAAGGAGATAGTCCTCTTCACAGCACCAAGAAAAGACATAACTAGTCACACTTTTGCCAAGGAGTTCACAGAACCTACCTTTTCTGACCCACCCTATACTAGGGTACATAATCGAAAACAGTAAATTTGGAAGAGGAAAGGTCTTCAACATTCCTGACTCTGATGAAGTATTCACATCTTATTGGTTTAAGAATTAGCTTGGAAGCAATAAAGAATTTTGCCAATATGACTTCTACAGTGTGCATCCAAAGTCTGTTGAGGGACAAAACTTCAAGTGCTTCCAGCATCTCCACCTCGAAACTGTAAACAACTCCTTCATTTTAGAATAGAATACCCTTTAATGATCACCGTCTCCACCCACTAACATCAAAAAAAGTTCCTTTAAACACTCAAAGACCATTTATGTCTTTACATCTGGACGAGTGATAATCACTGTCCAAACCCATAGTAAAAGGGGTTAAACTGACAACTGCAAAATGGACTATCAATACCAGCAACAGGATAGCTCTCCTGCTGCATGATTTAACGTGAAGGGGTGTTTGCCAGTGTTGTGTGGAGATGCCCTTTGAGCAACCCATGTAACACATCACACAAGCAAGTTTTGGTTGAGGGCAGTAACTTGTTGGTTTCGTTTTTACAAATGGTTTAGGTAATAACACATTTGCACATGATGCAAAGGTTTGCAAAAGCCATTACTTAGTTTAAATCTTGCTATGGAATGACTAGATTGGTCCCCCAGACAATCCACCCCGAGAGCAGTCTCCCACTGCTGTTGATTGGTCAGATTATCTAATTAGTCCACTTGCTTTGCTATTTAGTGGTCTCCTACTTTTTAGAGTTCCAGTTTCAAGTTTATGGGTGGGACTCAGGAAATGTAGATAATAATAATAGATGTGAGAAATCTTGATGCAGGCCTCCATACCCAGTATGGTTGAGGATGCCTCTTTGAATCCTGATTAGGTAGACTAATGATATTTGAACGGACCAACAATCACCAAACTTCAAGATTTCCTCCTGAGCTCACCCTCAAACCTCCAGAGTCTGACCAGGGACACAATTGCATTTTTACATATCTGCAGATAAACTCAGTGAGAATTGGAAGCACAAAATATCTCATTGCGGTTTTCATACTGCACTTACAAAGACAAGTAATCCCTCAGTTTGGAAGGAAGCTGTATCCAACTGTCTGCAGGCCTTCCATGCACCCAATAGAGGTCACCTCAACAAACAAATCTAAGCTCACATTGCCTACACACCTACCATAGGCCCAATTTCAACCAAACCTCCTTTCACATCCTTCAATAGTAGCTGCCATAGTAGGCCGCTTGTGCCTGTGCTGCTTGTGCCTGTGGCTGTGGTGTTGCAGTAGAAGGTAGTGGTGGCCTGTATGCTGCCTCTTGACCATACCCAGCAGCTGTCTGTGGATACGCCTGCATCACATCCTTCAATTACAGAAAAATCTTGGGTGAGATGTTAAGCATTATCAGGTGAACAAGTAGCAGACATCTTCTCGACATAATACCCCCAGTCTTTCAAGGTAGACATGCCATAAAATGGCCACACTAAACCCAGAGTGCTCATACCGTGCAGAAAAATCCATGCATTCATGCTATGACCACCTCACCAGCCACCTGTGCTCCACCCGTTCACCTCCTGCTAGCGATCATGCCAGCCAGACACTATTAACAAAGTGACCTGTGCAATAACCAATGCTATACACTGAACATTTTCCAGACCCAGCTAACAGCATTGCCAATAGCAAGTGCAAAAGGAAATACCTGAGGTGGGTAGCCCTGCCCATAGCCACCATATGCTGCCTGCTGCTGAGGGGGTGGTGCCTGTTGTTGAGGAGGGCCATATGCTGCATAACCTCCATATCCACCATAGCCTCCCTGCAATCAAATATGCAACCCCCAATCAGAATATGTTGAACAATTTTCAAGACCGCATGGAAATCATTAACAAGACAAACAAAAGGTTACGAAGCGCACACTGAAAGAACTGAAACTTCCAAATACACTTTTCATCACATCACACCAGATGGATGACCAATGTGGAAATCCTGAAAACAAAAAAGAAAATTCCTGCACCTGATGAGGAGCATATCCCTGGTTCCATTGTTGTGGCTGAACTGGTGGAGCTGGCTGCTGTGGAGGGGGCTGCTGCCATGTCTGTGGTTGCTGCTGCTGGGCATAACCAGTTTGTTGACCATAAGAAGCAGCACCCCACTGTGCCTGGCCATTAGCATAAACAGGTGGGCCAGCCAGGGCAGGTCCAGCAGCCACTGCCACATATGGCTTGTGCACTTTTGCACGATCTGTGAGAGCGCTCTCAGGAGATGGCCGCTTCTTGGACTCCACAGTGGCCCTGCGCGAAGGGAAAAGCTGCCTATGTCTTGCCTCTGCCTTCTTGATTGCTTGGACATCTCCAAAGAGATCAACAAACTGCCAACTCCACTTTGCACATTAGCTATTCATTTGTGTTGTGTTCAAACAGATGCACTAAGGAAACAACTCATACTCCAATCCAATTGAAGCACACTCCAAACAAATGCTATTATTGCCAGGATATTTCCAAGAGCCAAGTGGAAAACCTTGACACTGGAATCAAGACACTTCAGATACACAGATGCTGACAAAGGCAGTCCTCATGACATCACTCTTGGCACAACATCATCCGAATCATCAATTTGAGACAAGCGACATCAGCAACACATTTGCAAATTGGTCAATTAAAGTATGGTCATACCTCAAGAAAGATTGTGGAAATCTCCTCTCGATCAGAAGCTGACAATCCAGGAGAGCCATCAGGCCTAGTAGCAGCAGTTGCCTGCTCAACCAGTGCATCCACAAATTGAACCTGCTTCTCTCCAGGTTTGTGCAGAGTCTCGAAATAAATTGCAGCCTGCTCACATATCAGTACAACATTATGTCATGGAATATTTTTAATCTGCACCACCTTGCAATGTTCTCCACATCTGAGGATGGTCTAGAGGCAAATCAACACATATCAATTGGAAGCTGAGTGATACCAATCCACACTTACAATAAAAGTACAGAAGGTGCAAGGTCAACGTAGAGGAAGCCAGGAGAGCAATAGAAATTACCTCCCAAAGGACCTTGGAAGTTGGAAGGTATTCCAATGCGGCAGTGTAAATCTCTCGGGCCCTCTCAGTGTTTCCCACAACCTGAATAAAGAACAACACAACTTCAGAAAGCTCTCGACAATAATTTCAACCTGGAAAACTCATAGGGGTTGATAAACTAACCCCTATGGCAACATCCAAACAGCAAATAAAAACCATCCAGGAGTAAACAAACTTAGTGAGGCTACTTGTGAATTGATGATACCCAACAACACACCCAGTGCAGTTGTAAATTAGATCTAATCCTGCAAAAAAGGCTAACAAGAGAAATTGATTGTGCACCTGATCAAGAAACCGAGCATACTGAATGCTCAGTATGGGAAAGGCTCGTGACTCTTCCTTGGCCTTCTCCAGCTGAAGAGCTGCCTCATAAGCAGAGCATGCAGCTTCTATGTTTCCCTGCACCAAAACTTTCTTCACTCTGAGCTCCAGCAAGCTTCTTACCTCTACCATTAAGAACTCATTCCAGATCATTCTTCCATGACTACAAATTTGGAAGGCTCAGCACTGAATTCTTTACATTGACTCATATGTCACTGCTATCAAATTCAATTTACTCAACACATGACTTCAATGAAAAAATTCAGTACGCTAGTTAACTGGACATGACCAACACCTGGCGATGTTCAAAGTTGGCATGCTTGACAGTAGCTCCAAGAAGACCCGGAGCCAACTCTGAACTCAGAACCTCATATGCAGATCTTGCACCCTTCACATCACCTTCCTGCTCCCTGAATCGGGCTGCAAACAAGTGTACTTCTGGTCGACGCTGTTTTCATGCACAACACAAGCCAAGACACTCAAGATGTCAAATGGATCTCTGGAATGACAAGTGACCCTACTCAAAGACGAAAATAACATACATATAACTTGCAAATTTTTAGACTCCTAAGTCACAGTTTTTTCATGCCGATAATTGGTGTGTAGAGTTCATACCTTCACAAACACAGTTGTTGCACGAGTGAGGGCATTGTTTGCTAGATCCAGATTCCCTTCTACTTCCATCCGTTGTACATATCGGATCCAGTACTCCGGATAGTTGGCACATGCAATCAGGCACCTCTCATACAGTTTCACAGTCTGCAACATCCCCAAAGCACATAACTCACCCTTATCCTCAAGTTCTGTAGACATAATTTCTTAGTCCCAGCTGATGGTCTTTGATGGTATGTAAAGGCAAGAGAAACAAGTTTAAAACCACAAATATACAGAGTAATTCAACTGAAGAACAACTCACCCTGTCAAGATCACCTTCCTTTTCAATAAAATCTAAATATCGGTGCCAATTTCCAAGCTGCATATCATCGAGTGGTTTCACATGGAAGTACGGCCTACGGATGGCTGTCTCAAAGTCACGAATTCTAGAGTCCCACTCCTTGGCCTTCCTGTAAAGAGCTTCTCGAATTCCCAAGTACTTCTCCAACTCCTCAGCCTCTGTCAGCCCTCCAACCTTCTCAGGCTTGGGTGGCTCATCAGTATCATCGGCCAAGGTGGCATCCTCTGCAACTGGGACTGCTTCTTCAGCTGCAGCTTTGGCCTCTTCTGGGCTCCTCAACTCTGATAGAGGCCGACTATTGGCAATCTGCTTGAAGCTGCAAAAAAAATTTGCTAAATTACACAGTTTAGATAAAAGGACATACAGTAGCAACAGCAATTATGACTCCAACATTCTATTTACATTCTTCAGAACTTGGTCAGGGATATCTCCCCTCATTTTTGACAAGTTGATCACTAACCTGATGTGACAAGCAAAAGTAGTATGGACCAGGCATTCAATTACCTAGATCATAAATCTGCCACAAGCTGTGTCCCACAACATGAACATAACAAACAGAAAAATAACCTGTAAATGTAGCTGCCTCTTCACATTAAGCATCTTTCATGGCTTCACATGCAAACAAACCTGTGGTAATAGCGGTCAAGCTGATTGAGAGGGATCTGCAGGATGCGAGTGTAGATCTGTGAAAGCCGGCTCCACTCCTGCTGGGAGTATTCAAAATCGATGTATTTGTCCCAAAGGAGATGAGAAAGATAATCAGTCCCCACGAATGTCAGTCCACGCTCAAATAACCTGCCAAGTAATTTTGCAACAAACCCTCAATGTGTCTGAACAGATGTATCCCTGCCCCCTAACTTGCTAAGACTCCAAATCTTTTAGATTAGACGCGATCAGAGCAGGGACAGCGCAGCGTTGGATGCGAAGGAATTTCAGTGGAACTTGCTTTTCAGACTTCCAAATAGAAGCACAAATGCTGTGCATTTACCTTCCCGCCAGACCACACTATGTCCGCGACATGAAGAGGCGATCTCTCTGCCCTCAAACTGGACCCGTAATCTTCCACAGCAGCATTTGGACGCAAGTTTCAGTTGTGCACACGCATTGCATAGTATCCTCAACCAGTGTCAAGAAGCAAAGGCAGTAGAAATATGAAAGCACATAAAATGCACAGCTACTGCCTTATGTATGTGTTTGATGTTACAGCAAAAAGGGCAGAAGTGAACATGACTGAGAACCAAAAACAGACTGTTGCCTGCTAAAACCTAAGAAATGTGTGTATGGTTTTTTTTCACAAAAAGCGTACGGTTTCATTACGAGAAGTCATCCTACTGATTGGAAACTGAGGGCTCCACCAATATCAGACCATCTCTTTGTAGAGACAGCACTAGAAAAGCTGCAGCAAGAGCAGACACAGGTCAGAAGACACACCACATCAATCCATTTAGTGTTATATGTAATGCACATGACTACCGGAAGAAAGGATGACCCGTGTTTGCCTGTCGGCATGAAAAAAAAAGTGTCAAGCAGCTATGGGAAAAAAGAAAATTCAGGACATACCTGCGGGTTTTCTCAGGGTCGTCGAACTTCTCCATCGCATATGTGCAGAAATGCATCCAGATGTCCACTGAGTATGTCACAGCCTTCACAGCACGCTCATACACCTCCACTATCTTCTCAGGGGTGCCCAGGCGCGCCTCATGATCAGCATACTTCTTCCAGTAGCCGTAGCACAGAGGAAACTCCGCGAGAAATGTATCATAAGCAGCTTGGATCTTCAAAATGTTGTCCTATACAAAACAAACATGAGTCAAAATTTGTTCCTTACAGCAGTTACCCTGGCCCATGAGAAACTTACAGGGAGACCTGCCTGTATCAGGCTATAAATGCAGATTGCAAGAGTGAAATCCCTGTTTGCCTTGATCGCAAACTTACCCCAATTTTCAATATAGTGCATAGAGAGTCCAATAGAGATACAGATAGTAAGAAAGGGCTTAACAGGGCAAGGAGAACTCACAAGCTTCTCAGTTTCCTGAATCAATGCAGTCCAAGCATTAAAATCAGCTGCATTTTCCTTCACTATAGCCCAGAGACGATCCTCCTCAGTAGTAGGAACTGCAAAGAGGGATTCTGACCATGTTAGAGACAATCATATCACCTCAGGGTCATACAGAAAGTGGTGGCAGACGAATACAAAGACACTGCAGACCAGCTGTCTCATTCCCAATACAAGGCCAATATTGGCTCTCTCTCTATTGAGCATTTGAAGTTCTAGACAATCCTAGGTTCGGCTTCCTCAGGAGATGCCAGACTAGGGACGCCATGTCCCCCGCTAAAAAGAATACCGAGGCGACCATGAGGAGAATCCCAAAGAGGCATGTTACACCCTATATTGCTCTCAGATTATCTCAAAACTCCAACCACGAACCAGGTGCATAATCTCAGACGCTAAAAGCCAACCGCAGCACACTAGACAAGACACCTCATGAAACCACCAACGCGTGCTCAGACAGCTCGTGTAAGGGTCTACACAACTAGTCTTCGCAAAGGTCGCGCACATGTCCACCGCATCGCTCAAAGCGAGCAAGTAGAAAACCTTCGTCAACATTATCCTACAGGTCCCGCATCACATACTAAGTTCCTTCAAAAACAACCCGCAACAGCTTTGCATCTTCACGGACCAAACCCCATTTCCCTTCCCACAGAAAAAGAGGCACATAGTACATACCAGGCACTTCCTCCACGGCTACCTGCTCGTCAACAACCGCCACACTGCTATCACCGTTGCCGTTCTCATTCCCAACGTCCTCATGTTCGGCGGCAGCAACAGGAACTTTGTAGGTTTCCTCTCCAGTAACAACAACGGGGTCCGTCATCGCCGAGTCCACTACGGCAGGCACACTGTGCACATCTACAAACTCCTGGTCTCCCATCTGTCAGACTTCAAACTCGACCCTCTTTCCCCGCGCGCGCACCGTCGGTAATCAAACCCCTAAACGAGTCCCTCGACTACAAGAGCCCAGAACACAAAAAGAAGATTTGGAAATGAGAAAAGCAACGGAAGGAAAATACTCGCTGTGTACTTGTGAAGAAAGCGTGTAAGGAAGCAAACCAAAGCCAACAAGCACCGGCGTTGATAAACAAGACCAGGAAGGCGGGAGAAACGGCAATAGAAAGCGGCGACAGCAGAGAAGCACAAAGCAAACGGGGAAAGAAGGTGCAGCGCAAGAAAGGAACGGCGTGGAGGCGGCAACTAGGGTTTCTTCGACACTCGGCCCACCCTCAACCTCGGGAGGGATGTATGCAGGGATGATTTCCATCCATGCAGATCAACGGCCTATCTCATCAATGGCTTCTTGCTTTACGGATATGTCCAGGTTATGGGTTGGGAAAGAGTGACTTCGTAGATGAAGACTCTGCTCCCCGCCATTTATAGTTTGAGCACCTGACGATGGATGATGATGGAGATCGCGCTCCGTATCTCACGCTTCTCAAATGAAACCCTAACTTCTTAACACCCTCCCGCCCGCCGGCGCAAAGAAAATCTCGACTTCTCTATGACGTTCAGACTTTGAGGCGGTGGGTCTCCAATTTAATGAGGTAGGGTGAGACTCCGGAGTGGAGACATTCCCAAGATAAGGGGCCTACGCATGAGTTTTCTTTTTTCCAATTTTGTGATGTAGCCTAGCTGAAGCAGTGGGTTTTTTTTTTTTTTTGTGGGTCAAATTTCGCCAAATTTCGACGTGAAAATTATGATTTCAACCTATACAAAGGATTTTCGATGGACAAAATGGCCCAAATTCGAGTTGCCAGATTTTTATGATAAGTTCCAGTATGTAGTCCAGAATGTAGAAGGATTCTATTTTTTCTCTACTTTAATATCTAGTCTGTAGCCAAATCTGGCTACATCATCTTATAGATGATTGCCACCTCAGCTATGTCACAAAATTGAAAAGAAAAAAACCCTAAGCTCAAGTGGTGATCATCCATAAGCTGATGTAGCCAAACTTGGTTTTTTTTAAATATGAAAAAAAATTTAAACAACCTTATCTATCAACCTCCATGGTTTATTTTTCAATATTTTGAGATAAAAATTTTGTAATCTTTTTCAAAACATTAGTAAATTTACTTATCTTAAAATACAAAAACACATTTATCCAAAAATTTCTAAATATAAGGTAAACTATATCATAAACCCAAAAATATTCATTATGAAGGGCGTGCTAACCCTAACCCCCTTACCCCCAAGGAGGATGACCAGACGGACAGACACCTAAGATATTACATATAAGGATGTACTCTCACTCCTACCACCTAGTGTTCTAGGTATTTTTAGCTTATGCTAATGTTGGCCTCTTGCTTTAAACTCAATAAAGTTAATGAATGAAGGCATTTCTAAATGAAAAGGGACCTTAATGTGACACAATAGTAAGTTTATAAGACCTTTTGTAGGCCTAAGGGGATTCATGGTTTTAAGGAGGCATTGTTAATGTGTATAAGGTTTTTTCAAATGCAAATGTGAAGATTTGAATTTTTCATCTTTTTTCACTATCATGTTTAAAGAGCAAGTCATTGATTATTAAATTATTATTTACATGAATGATTTTTTTTTGTCATCACATATTATTATGCATGATTTTTTATATCTTAAATTATTATTGGTCATTTTTTTGCTATTGTTTCATAAGTTATTTTAAATTATTTTATCATAAGTTATTGTTAGCTATTTTATTATAGGCTATTGTGATTATTTTAGGTTATTTATCATTGATTATTGTTGACAATTCTATCATAGGTTATTGTTAGCTATTTTAAGTTATTTATCATTGATTATTGTTGTCAATTTTATCATAAATTATTGTTGATTATTCTAGGATATTAACCATTGGTTAATTTGGGTTATTTTATTATAAGTTATTGCTAACAATTATATCATAGGTTATTGTTAGTTATTCTAGGTTATTTTACATTGGTTTTTTTTAATTATTTTTATTGTAGGTTATTGTTGGTTATTTTAGGTTATTTTCCATTGGTTATAGTTGGCAATTATATACATAGGTTATTTTTGACTATTTTAAGTTATTTATCGTCAATGGTTATTGTTGGCAATTCTATCATAGGTTCTCATTGGTTATTTTAAGTTATTTATCATTGGTTATTTTTTGTTATTCTATAATAAGTTATTGTAAGATATTTTAGGTTATTTTACCATTGGCTATTATGGTTATTCTATGACAAAAAATAGTTTGTTATTTTAGGCTATTTACCATTAACTATTGTTAGCTATTATACTATAAGCTATTGTTGGTTATTTTAAATTATTTTACTTTTGAATATTTTTGGCTACTATATCTTAGGTTATTGTTGGTCATTTTAGGTTATTTTGCTCTGGGATATTTTTTATTATTATATCTTAAGTTATTGTTGGCTACTATAAATTATTTTACCTTATGACTTTTTGGTTATTTTATCGTAAGTTATTGTTGATTATTGTAAGTTATTTACCTTATGTTATTTTTGGTTATTATATCATATGTTATTGTTGATTATTTTAATTATTTTATTATATGTTATAGTTAGTTATTCTATGTTATTTTACGCTAGACTATTTTTAATTATTTTATCATAAGCTATTACTAATTATTATAGATTATTTATCATAAGTTATTTTTGGTTGTTCTATTGTATGCTATTGATGGTTATTTTAAGTTATTTTATCCTTAGGCTATTTTTAGTTTTTTATCATAAATTATTGTTAGTTATTGTTAGTTATTCTTTACTAGTTACTTTAAGTTATTTTATCATAGGCTATTGTTGACTATTATAAGTTATTTGTCGTAGGCTATTTGTAACTATTTTATCATAGGTTTATAGTTACCTATTATAGGCTATTTACCATATATTATTTTGGTTATTTAATCATAATTTATTTTAGGTTATTTTACCATATATTACTTTAGTTATTTTATTGTAAAATCTTGTTAGTTATTTTAAGTAATTATATTTTAAACAACTATTAGTTATTTTATGGTAACTTATTATTGGTTAGTTATCACAGGTTAATTTTGGCCATTATTGGTTATTATATCATTGGATATTGTTAGTTATTTTATCATTAATTATTTTAAGTTATTTATCATAGGTTTTTTTTTTAAATTTTACCATGAGCTATTTTTTACTATTATATTGTTGATTATTTTAAATTATTTTTTGTTATTTTATCATTGCCAATTATTGACTATTCTAGGCCATTTACTATAGGCTATTATTGATTATTTTATCATAGACTATTGTTGGCTATTATAAAATATTCATCATAACTCAATATTGGTTATTATTGGTTATTTTATCATAGGTTATTCTTTGAATTTATCCAAAATCTATGGCTTCAAGCCATGTATATTTGTGCAACCTAATTTTTTTAATATGAAAAGACACATCTTTGATTATTACATATGAAAAGATGCATTGTTTGAATTTTTTTCTAAAATGTCTTTGGCTATTGTGTGTTCATCTTTCTTCCATTGGTGAGGAGGAGGTGAAGAGGAGAGGATATGAGGTTTTAAACCTATGTGAATTTAGATACTCATGTTTTTTGTTGTGGATTCAACTTAGCAATTCCGCACTCCAAGAATACCAATTTGGTATGACAACCATCATCAGCAACGTCATGGTCAACAAGTCTTGTGAAATGGATGTTTTTTGCCACTATAATCATTCCTTGATGACAATCATGAAAATGTGCATCAAAGTTGTTTTTAGAAACTCAAATTGAATCGAATTTGTTTTCTAAAATTTGATTTGTGAGAGAAGGAGATGTGAATGAAATTCAAAATGCACTAAGTTCAACAATCAAACAAACCCCATGGATCTAATCTAATATCTTGTGTGTTGTAATAATCGGAAAAATAAAATAAAATGAATATCATATCTAATGAAGATAAAATGTATTAATTAGTGAAGTTTGAGAAGTTGACGATGGAAATGATATTTGCGACAGGTCTAGAGGTTCATTTGCAAATGATCAAACTAAATGCAAATATCAAATTATCAAGGATGTTGTAGAACGTGCAACATTCAAGGTCAGATAATAAACATGTCATGATATGTTATCTCTTTCTTATCTCCTTCCAATTGTTATTTCAAAATAATCAATTACAAAATAGTTTATTATATGTTTACAGCTTTAACTTCATTATTGCATTTTTGTTCTTGTAAATTCAAAGTTCAAACCCTTCCTCATATACCTATGCTAAAGTGAATCTCACCTCAACTATAATGAAGACCACTATGCATCAACCATTTATTTTCGTAGTTTGTTTTTGTGAATTTTGATGCCTCAATTTGTTGGATGCAATAGTTGAGCCACTCATGTTGTTCCAACTCTTAGAAGATATTTACTTCCAAAAGGAGAATTTAACCTCTTAGTTTGTTAAAAGAAATATAATAATTGATGCTTCAAAGTATTATTTATGGAGATTTTCCTACAATCTCATAGAGATGTCCCTTGGATTGGCCTTTGTTCATTCTTCATGTTGCAAGGGTTGAGGCCTTTAATACTTTTCAAAGATCTACAAATGATCTCCATTAAGAGCTTCAAAATTTCTGGATATGTGTATTTTTGCCTTCCATCTCTGCAAAACCAATGTGTACCTAAGAACTTGATCTTGGTTTTTGGGAAAAACAATGTAATCATATTAAAGTTTCTCTTTACTTTAAATTCATCCACAATGTTTACAACCACTATGATTGCCACATTTGCTTCAATTTACTTAGGTACATGTGATTTTTCTCATTGAGTAAATTTTTGTAGGTGCAATAGCTATCTAGTACTAGTGATGTTGTTAAATGTGATGATATCTTGAAAACATGTCTACTAACATGTGAATTGAACAACATAAAGTTGAAGACATTAAACCTTGTGGGCATGGAAAAACTAATAACACACGATGCAACAACATGAATCCCCACTTGGTTTCAATCTTACTTAATGAACACATTGAATCAGAAGATATACAATAAAAAAATCAAAATAATAGTAGTAGAAAAAGCAATAATAGGAAGGAAGTAACTAGCCAATGAACAAGTAGAAACATGGATACTCCTCAATAGAAGAAAACACTACAACAAGAAACCACCACTAATCCAATGCAAATATGATGAAAGAATCTTACCAACTTTTTGTTATTCAACTTTTTCTCCACCACAATCTTTGACATGTGGCAACATTAATGGGATCCAATTCTTCGTACCCACAACAACGTGTGTTGAAAATTTGTAGCCTTTTATTAGAACATTCGATGATAGACAATTGCCATTTGTTCATTTGAATGTCATTAGAAGAATGAGTTTCGTTTACCTGCCCTTAATGTGTGGTGGCCCACCCCAAATGTGTGTTTATGTTTGTGATCGATATGTATTAAAAAGCAAAAAAGGCAGTGCTACAAACAAACACACAAACAAGGACAAAGACTTAAACATTAATCTTGTTTGCCAAGTCGAATGAATGATGGTAGTAACAACAACAAGTTATTCATCAAGCACAAATGGCCATGGCAATGTTGAAAGATATGGCACGAAAACCTCTTCTTGTTATGACTACTTATTATAAACACCAGTTCATCAAAGCTTACAAAAAGGGAAAGAAAGCAAAAAACAACACTAACAATATATAATACTACTATTCCGAGAAAAGAAAGAAGAACAAGAAGAGCAACAACATGGTGATTATCTATTGTTATTCCATAGGAGGAGGTATTCTTGAAACTTTTGTGGAGAAGAAAGGACCACCACCCAAGGTCAATAAGAAATTCTTCAAAAACATATAATACAAAGAGAAGTTTTGGAAGGGGTTTTTTTTCAAATCCTTCTTAGTGGTGGGATGTTGGGCCAAAGAAAGTAAATGAACTCATGTCATAATTTTCTTTTCGTATGTGGAATTCTCTAAGTCTATTGGGAACAATCATTGAAGCTTTAATTTTCTCACTTTTTATTTGGAAAAAAAACATGGTGGGTTTGCTTGAGTTGTGAAGAAAGAATACATAGCTTATCAACTTGATATGGATGAATTCTTGGTACCATAAATGAATGCAAGATATCATGATTAAGTTCATATGGTTTTTTCTCAATTTATTTTAAGAAAACAATGGTGGGCGTACTTAAGCTATGAAGAGTAGTTACATAGTTGATTAGCTTGGTATGGATGCATTTTTGGGTGTTACAAATGATTCGTGCAAAATATCCTAATTTCACGCATAAAGAGTCACAAGAAGGGCCAATGTGGTGCATCATTAGCATGCAACTTAAAATAACAATCCTCATAATGACTAGGACCAGATGACTTATGTTGGTAATTTGACAAGTGATTGGAGTGCAATGTGCATCAAACAATTACATTTCATTTGCAACCTAATGACCAGTTATCCATGGTGACTTTCATTCGATTTTTTTATGTTGCTACAACAACACTTAGACATGTATAATGAAATTGTTTAGTTGAAGACATTACAAATAGCCCTAAAATTTCTTCAATCACAATAACACCCAACATATTAAGTGAGAGAGCATAAACTTATGAACTGCACATCATGTTTCATGCCTGCATAGTTTTTTATGTCAATTTGGGTTTGATTTTAAGTCAATGTTTCCATGATTTTCAAGATATAACTTTTTCATGTGTTGATAGTTAAGTGAAGGCCAAATGCTAACTATTTGAAGGATGTGGATGGATTTGTAGCAAATTGACTACAATCCTCAATTTTACAAACATGGAACTCCCTTTCTTCCACTTTCAATAGTGAATAAACATTATTGGAATAGATGTATCAAAAGACTATGTGCATTTAGTGTTATGTGTTTCTGGTCATTTATGACTGCAAAGGTCTCTTATTAGATGCATCCATTTCAAATTATTTATTTCATTTATGCAAGATCAAATGTTAATAATTTTTGGACTTTGCCTTAAGTTTTAAGAAATAACCATAATCCTAACAATGTTAAAAGGCGTGTGAAATCATCTACCTTTTCTAAACTCCTTTTATAAATTATAATGTGAAATGGGTTTTTGTAGGGCTTTGTGAGCTTTCTAGGGTATGTGGAATGTAAATGTACTACTAATTTTGTGTTGCAACCCTAGCCTTGGGCTCGCGACCAAAGCAAAGGCTTGCGAAGGTGCGAACCAAGAATGAACTTGGGAGTAACATTTCATGCTCCCAAGAGTGCAAGAAAGTGTGAAATAATGAAACCCCACACTCCCAAATGAACTACTTTGGGAGTTGGAGTCCCAATGGACTCTCGAACTTTCAAAGGGGGATTGTAGGGGTCAAAACTCATTAGACTAAAAAGTTCTTTATATCATTAAAAAACACTTGGAATTTAAATGTTTAAAATGGGCTCGCATGATCCATTTGGACACTTAAAACACAAGTTATGGCCAAAAGATGGGTCGAGAGTCAAATTGGCAATTTGACTTTTAACCACTAAAAGTTGTGAATTGCCTCAATTTCCTTGCGTGCAAGTGGCATGCCACATACCGTTAAAAAGTTCTAGAAGAAGGATACAATTTTTCTTTAGACCTCACCTCAATCAAAGGTCTGCACACAAAGTTATGGGCCCCAAAGTCACAAGAGTCCCAACTTTGGGAAGTAGGAGTCCCAAAACAAAATGTTATTGGGTGTTAGCCCCGTAGCCAGGCACAAAGTATACTATAAGGGGGAAGATGGTGATTTCCTCCAAGTTTGGGTCGTGGTGAGTCTTGTGAGTTCGTGTTTGCCCATGGCTCGTCCGTGCACCAAAAGTGTTTTAGCTATTCACTAACCAACCTATTGTTTTGTTTGTGTACGTCCGTGCGAATAAGTGATTTGCTTGTCAATCTTCGTAGTCCCATCCCAAAGCTCTAGCACGCCCCCTCTACCCCCGAAGTGTTATGAACCAGGGAACACGCCCCAACTTTTTTTCCTTATGTTGTTTTCTTTTTTAGACTCGCAACTAAATCCATCAAGGAGTTTGGGGGTGTGTCATTTTGTATCCATGCACCCACTCTTGATGCAAACATGATATATAAACTTAGGTTGGATTAATGCAATTTGGCCCTAAAATGTGACATCACCTTTATTATTCAAAAATAATTACCCGATGTATGACTTTATTGTCAATATTCATGTCCTAACTTTGGACCTCATATCACCACTTTAGTGTGTAAAAATCACCATGTGTCCTCTTGTTGATTTGAATTAAAACCTTAATTGTATTCAAAATCATTAATTTTTTTATTCAAACCATGTGAAACAATAATTTCCTTCCTAGTGTAGATAATTTTTCATTTCACAATGAGAAAAAACATTTACCTTTAATTTAGTCTCGATGCCAACAATGAAAGACTAAAGGATGAGACAAAGACCTTTAAGGGTCCATTTATCAATACCCCACCCTTTAAGCCCCATAATGAAGTCTCCCAAAAATGTTTACATGGCAACATAAAGTATGGTGGAATTCTTTTGAAACCAAACCTTTAAATATGACATGCGAGCCCCTTGTATATAGACATAAAAAGTGCCCCCAACACGCAAAATATTATGCCCAAATTTTTGGCCTACCCATCCTGTTTTTTATATTTAACCTCCTTTGTCTTTAAAAATGTATAATGATCTTATAAATCCTATGCATTTTGTGGGTTCTCCTAATAATTCATTGGGATAATAAAACTCCATGTTGAAAATGAAATCTAACATTTGTATAAAAGAACAATTGCACACAATTTTGCACAAGATAATTTAATAAGATCTTGGAACAGGGCAAAGTTAATGAAGACTACAACCTGACATTAACTGCCAAAAGAAATCCAATTGTAAAAGTTGAATTCATCATGAACATGTAGTGAACACATCATGAGAAAACCTAAATCACTTGGTGTTGGGAATGAAAAAAAAAAAGGTAATTAACCTTGACCTACTCAAGTTCATTATGTGCTTCTACAACAACTTTCTTAAATTCCACACACATTGCATCATGCACATTGATAGCATATTTTTTTGTGACAATGGCTCTTTTAAATTTAAGGACCATCATCCAACACATGCATTGTAAGTTTTAGATCTTTTATGTTATCATATATATACTAAACAGAAAGAGGCCCACAAATACCAATAAGTTAGTCTTATAATAATTACCCTCTAGCATCACATTGCACATAGAAAAACATTTTGAACTTTTGAGTTAAAGTTAGAACAGACACCAACTTTATTCATTGCATCATCATTGGTAAGTATTATGTGAATATGAATTAATTATTCACCATAATTATATTACTTGAATTTTGTAATTATCAACAAACTTGAAGAAAATAATTGTTTAATACACATATTTGCATCATGCATTACACCATGTACAAATATATAATTTATTGATAAAAAAATCAAAAGAAGATCAAATGCAAATTGAATCACTATTTTTAATTATGAGATTCTAGAATTGACATTAAATAACCTTTGATTAATCTAGAGTTTTTCGCCAATCACGAGGTTCTAGTTTTTGGCTATTTTATAATTGTAAGTTATTATTGGTTATTCTATTCTAAGTTATTATTAATTATTGTAGTTTATTCTTGGTTATTTTAAAATATTTTACATTGTGTTATTCCACCTTAAGTTATTATATGCAAAAAATTATACGTTATTTTAATTTATTATGCCTTAGGATAAAATGACCTATAATAACATAGAGTATAATGACTTTGAATAATTTATGAAATACAAAAATTTGATCACCCATTTCACGAAGTTTTAGAGTGTGATCTTGCTTTTCAATGGGTCTTAATATTGTGTGCATTTCATTGGAAATTCACATAATAGAAAATTTATCATTTCATTAGAAGAAAACGAGGTTTTATTATCAATTAATTTGTAACTACTTGTGACTATTTGTCATCTGTTACTATTATTGATTATTTATGCAACTGTGTTTTGCATTTGGTTGTGTTTGCAACCATATTACAACTAACTTGTGATTAATGTTTTATACATTCTTCCATTTAGACGACTTTTCACATGGTTTTCATCCAATAAGACCCATCTATGTCCCATATGTGGTCAAATGAGTTGCAACCCTATGGCATTCAAAATTTATTTTGCATATTCTAGGGTGCATGGGTTTATAATGGTATTTTAAATGTATTCTACATTCATTAATATCCTTGATAGAAAAATCTTGTCATTTGTAATTAATCATTATGTAATTATGGACAACTAGGTGTGGACCTAAATTGGTGGTGTTTACAATTTCAAAATTGGAATTGTATAATTAATTTTGGCCATATGGTTGTGTGTGCAACTAACATGCACATCGCAAACTTTTAATAGAAACCATGTGAAAATTATAAAACAATATGTTTGTGCAAAATCCATGGGTTTCAAATTGTAAATTAACACAAAAAATATTATTTATTTATTTTTACATGACGTGTCTTTTCTATTTATGACATTTTGATCTTAAGTATGCATGATTTACATTTTAATTAAATCCATGTAATTATGTGATGTAATTTTCCATAAAATTATGTGATTATTATCTGTTAAACATGAACATTCACGTATGTCATTCAAAATGAACGTTTCATCCTTAAATATTTAATTATTGACTATGTACAAATATTTTTCATATTAATCATAACATGGAATTCATGTGATTTTTGTATGAACCTATGAAGCCTAGTAAATTTGTGATGCAATTTGTATTGTACAAAATGGACACCTATCATTAAAATTGTGGCTGAAACTAATACATATGGATGTTAATACACTTAATATATATACTTAAGCTATGTATAACGGTTTTATACCTTTAATACTAAGGTTAAACCCCATGTTAATTAATGTTACCCATTTCAAAACATTGTTTAAACCTAGGCTAAATTATAATTACTTAAGGTTAAACTTAAATTAGACCTTGACTAAACTAACTATGGTTGAATTACCTTACACAAATTAATTGTGGTTAAACTAATTATGAGGTTAAATTAACCATAACTAAATCAATTGAATTAACCATGGTTAAATTAAATTTGGTTAATTAACCATAGCTAAACTAATTTTAGGTAAATTAACCATGGTTGAATTAACTTTGGCTAAACCATGACTAAATTAACCATAGTTAAACTAACTTTAGTTCAATTCATTTTGTTTAAATTAACCATGGTTAAACAAACTTTGGCTAAATTAACTTTGGGTAAACCAACCATGGGTAAACTAACTCTGGTTAAATTTACCATGGCTAAAGTAAATTTGGTTAAATTAACTTTGATTAAATTAATCATGGCTAAATTAACTAGGAGATAAAATTAAAACTAAACTAACATGGTTCAAATAAATGTGGTCAAACTAACTAATTTAACCTTCTAGTTCGTTTAATCATGAATAATTTAACCATGATTACTTTAACCATGGTTAATTGAATCAAAATTATTTGAGTAAATTTTAATTTAATTTCTTAATTAATTTACCCACGTTTAATTTAACCTTTTAATTAGTTTAACCATGTTTAAATTAATCCCATAATATATTTAACCATGGTTAGTATCATTATTTTATTTTTATTATTAATTATGCTAACATACATATGGCTAGTAGGTTACATTACCTAGCCTAAAGTAACACTTAACTATAATATTCTAATCATATTCATTATCAATCATTATAAGTCAATATAGCTATCAAAATAATATTTTGTTTATAATTATAATTACTATGAATATTATTTAACAATGAATGTTATCCTCCAATAATTAATTATGCTAGTTATGGTTAATAGACTACGCTAATTAATTAACTTGAACATATCATAGTGTAAACTAGCTAATAATTTAAGCTAAGTAATAAAATTATAATTTATAATTAATTACTAATAAAAATATTAATTAATGTGAATAATGAATTTTATTAAATAATATTTTATTAGTATCATCATTTGTTAATAATAATATTATTATTTATAACATAAATCATGTAAGTAGGTGGTAAACAAGGTTAATATTCCATGAGTGCAATGTAATAATTGCATATACCATGCAATTGGGTTGGTTCCATTTATGACTAAATATGTTTTGTCATACATCCCAATTGTGCACACTATATAAGTAGGTGTGTTAGTCGTCGTCACAAATTAAATACCAAGGGCCTTTTGGGATGAACCAATGAAAGAAGTTCAACCCAAACATAATATAGGATTATTTTAATCCTACCTAGGCCTCCTAGCCTTGTTTACTTACCCTCCTACCTAATAAATAAATTTGGGATCCACATTTCTTCACACTATTAATGACAATGATTAAATTTTTGTGGTGAACATAATAATTTTGTTGTAATTAATTTTTTCTTTTCAAACGATAAAATTTTATAAATTTCACTATATGTCATTTTGTTCCATTGATATTTTTTTCAGTCTTGATTTGTTAAGCAAAATATCAACAAAAGTCCGATTTATTAAATAAGTTCACATAAAGATACAAATAGACAAAAACATAAGTTGAAGAGGTGCAAAATAAAAATGATTCTAAAATGAAATTCGATATATAAAGAATTATGATGCAAAATGATTATGAAATTGTCACAATGACAATCACCAAAATGCCCATCCTACATAAACTAGTTCCAATGAAACATTGTCATTCGAATAAATAATCATTGGGCTTTTCAATTTGCCACATGTCACCATATAATTAGCTTCAACATATGGACATGTGTCAAAATTTGATTCATAATTTATTGGATGGCTTATATATTATTAATTTATAAATAATATTCAATATTGAAATATGGATCAAATGCCATGTGTCACCATATAATTGATCATTAACCATTTAAATGGTCACCATGGCAATTGCACCTTAGTTGTATGTGAATGGATGAAGTATGAATCCATATTATGCATATTATAAGCATAAATATTATCACATGTAATTACATGTTGTGTGCAACTTGTCTTATGCAACTATGGGGTAGTTACAAGCTATGATGACTCACTTTTTGTTCATTTTTAGATTTTTTGCAAAGTGTAAACATGGACCAATCATATAATAATGGACTTTTAAAATGAGCATATGGATTATGTTTTGAGTTTTGCATTACCATTCAAATGAATTTTTTGTTATGGTTTCATTTCAATATTTTTTATAAGGACCCAATACATGTCAATATTCATAACATTTATTTTTATTCTAAATTATTATTTTAAAAATTCATAATTTGATTATAACTACATTATTTAATTTAATTATAGTAATGTAATTACATTAAATTTTTTTATTACTTGTAATCAATAGTTTAAAATAAAATATTACTACAACATAATATTTTATACTTATTATTATTATTTTCACTACTTTAAATAATAATTTTCAATTAATTTTAATTACTTTATTAATACATTAATTATCGAATTGGCATAATTTATAATTAAACTTAATTATTCATAATTTATAACTTATAATGTTTATTTTATAAACTTTATTAAAAAAATTGTAAATATTTTTATGGAATTTTAATAATTAACATAATGACTATAATTCCATGATTATATTAAAGCATATTAAATTAATCATAAATATTATAATTTTATTAATTTAAAATATTCACAATAATTTTACTTTAACTAAAGTACTTGAATTTAAGAAATATTTTATTACATATATAACGAAACAATAACATTAATATTTAACAATTTGAATATTCAAAAATAATTATTGTAATAAGACAAATTATACATTAATTACAATAATTGCACATTAGTTATATAATTTACCTTGCTATTCATAATTTAGAATTGATAACTTATAATTAAAATTTTTGCTTTTAAAAAGAGAAAACCTAATAATAAATTAAATTATTGATATAATTAATGTATATAAATGAATATGAGTATAATAATTTATTGTATCATTTATTACCTATTTATAATAAGTAATTACTGATACCACAGAAATTTTTACAAGTATAATTAATAATTTTATCATAATAAAATTTTATTAATGTAATAATGTGTAATTACCATAAAAATTATACTTTCTTTATTTCTATTTTAATAATAATAGTGTCATAACTAATTATTGAAGTTAATAGTCATGATTTAAAACTTACAATTTCTATTTTTTAATTGTATATGAACTTTATTGTAATTAAAGTAATTAATGCAATGAATACATTTCCAAGGATTATAGTTTAGTAAATTAAATTATAGTTTATGATTACTTATTTATAATCAATATTTTTTGTACATCATAAAGATTTATATTATGTGTTTATATTTTCTAAGTAATAAGAATTCAATTTTACTGTATTTGAAAAATCTATTATTAATTATTAAGTATATGTAATTTAATTTCTATTAATACTATATATTTATTCTAATAAACTAAATAATAATTTGAATTATAATTAAATAACTAAACCTTAACAACGATAATAATTCAATATGATTATTAATATGTTGAATAATTTATTATTATTATTTATATACCTTATATCAAATGAATTGTCTTTGAAATAATTATAATAATGTAGTTAATCTAAGCACTATTAAATACATCAATAATAAAGTTGTTCTATAAAATTATTCATTATTATGTTAAATTAACAATTAATGTATTACTTACCATTAATTTTTAATACATAATAAATAGAAAATATAACCATGAATTATTATGTTATATCATTAGATTTTTTACTTTTTAAAAAAGTTATTTAACTAGTTATTTTATCGATTAAATAATTAATAGCTAGTTTGTTCATTGTTTAATTAGTTAACAAATTAGTTTTGTACTTACTAAAGGAATTACATAATTTAAAAAAATAAAAATAATGGTAAATATATAGGTTTTTGTATTTTATAACTAAACTCTTTAATGGTAACATAATTTGCAAATAAAGTCCAATTCTATAATTTATCCCATTTGTTTTGTTTTGCATTTTCATCTTTAAAATTTTATTAGGAAGGTCTGATGTTTTACATTTTCATATTAAAAAACATGGGCCATTAAGGATGAACCAATCAAAACTGTTGAACCCGATTTCTTTTATTAAATTATGTACCTACTTTTATCAACTCAACCTTCTTAAACAACTGTCAACTTAACTACTTACCTATCTACCTACTTAATTAAATATTTAGCCTAAGGAGGTAAGAAGGCGTTTACTTTAAATAAATAGGTAGGTAAATCCTTCCTACCTATGTACATAGATTGTCCTATTTATAGACCTATTTACTTGAATTGATTTTGAACAAATTTAATTAATATGCCATTTGGCACATTTTGATTATGCCACATGGCACGGTTAAAAACCATCCAAACATATAAATTGGACATTTTAGATTATTTCAAAATTATGGCACATGTCATAATCCAAAACAATCCAAACATATAAATTGGATGTCTTAGATTATTTCAAAATTATATTTAAAATATTTAAAATAATACAAAAAATGGGACAGGTGGGACATATCATTTGCTTTCATTGTCCACCAAAATAGTTGCATATTAATTACAGATGACAATATGTATATGGCTAGTCAAAGGATGAAAGTGTATTTTGTTGACCCTTTTCAGACAAAGTTGATTATTGTTTGTGACTGATATCATATGTGACTTGTCCAACATGACTAATCGGATTTTAATCATAAATGTTATTTGTGGCTAAAATTTAGTTGCAAGGACCAAACGTAAATTGTCACTTTTCTTATAGCATTTGCAATTGATATTTATGACTAATTTTTAATTATAATGAACACTATGATTAAAATTCAACCCAATAATAAATGACAAATTACCATTGACCATACTTACAAACGATAGATTGCATGTACATTTGGATTTAATGATGTTCATCAAGTTGTCTCCAATGTCTAACATCCTCGTGAGGCCTTTGCACGCATCAATAACTTGTTCCCACAATCTAAAAGGCTTTTGCATCTTTTATTGCTTTATTGGAACTTTTATTGCAAGGGATACCATATTGTAAGCGAGCTTGCCTAATATGTCAATTTCCATATTCATGTACCAACCTACATATTGTTCATAAACTTTTTAAAACGATAGTAATATCCAAGAGAATGGACTCATGGGCACCACATTTCACATTCTAATTTTTCAATCCTTTTGGCTCATTGTACATGATGTATCCATATATCAAATTGTAAAGAAAATGTTCTTTAAATTTGAGGTTGCCAATCACCCACAGTGTAAATAAATCTTTGTTGTTAAGTTTGGGTCCAATCATGGGTGGCACTAAACTTACACACAAGTGAGTCTATAATCAAAAGAAATTGTAGTACCCTTTAGGGATGGAAACGAGAGGAATCGTGTATTTTAATTCCATAACAATATGCAACATAGCACTTATGGACACCACTTTGAACCCAACTTGTTCCGTTAAATTAACTATTCCCAACCTTGGTGTATTGAGGCTACCCATTGGCCTCCTCTACATGGTCTCCAAATGGCCCATATGTTCACCTCATTTTCTCCCCGAGGTCTTTGGTGAACCATGTGGTGTTGGGGCCCTGGATGGTATGACCTCCTCTTTTCCAACGAACACCCCTTGGGAAAGGATCATCTTTCCAGCCTTTTTATTTCCTTAACTTTTTGTCAAAAGTAGGCTTTTGTGATCCCTTGAAATGGGATGCTCTTTTCCCAAGTCAAGCATATCTTTTCACGTTAACATTTTTCAAGTGAGGGATCCCCCTCAAGTGTTCATTTATACTAGTTGTAAGGGTTGTTACCATTGTAACAATTGGAGGTATTTTTGCAATAATTGTTATCACATATGTGATAAGTGGTTGTTCCATTACTTGACATTAGCTAATTTGTTAGATTGCACCACCTTTTCCTAAATGTGTAATTGTTCCAAAAGTTCGTCAATATTATCTTGGTAATTATTGGTTTGCTCTACATGTCATTTTTGCATGCCTTGTAATGCCTCTTATAATACCCTTGATAATTCTACTAACTCCCACTTTGTTAACATATCATACAATAAAAGCCTTTGTTATATTTTGAATTACAATTGCCTCCCAATTCAGTTGATCAATCTTACAATATAATCAATATTGTCCATAAGTGTTAACATAAAGTATAATGACTTTGATTTAAGGTATACCTTGAAATACCATACATTAACTTTAAAAACTTACAATATAATAAATGGGGTTGATTGAATATGTATATTGTTCATATAATGAATCACAAAATTAATATTTGAACTTTGAATTTTTTATTCAAATCTGAAAATTGTTATTTCAATTGTTTAAAACATTATTTAAATTTGAAAATTTTGATTTGAATATGATATTTTTAATTCAAAAAGATTGATTTCATCTAAAAATTGATTTTGAATTCTAAATTAATATTTTCGAATCCAAAAATTACTAATTGATCATAAAAATGGAATATTTTGAATATTCCATTTAATTTTGAATATTTTAATGTAAATATGAAAATTTATATTTCAGCTATGAAAATTTTTCATTTATATTTTAAATAATCATTTAATTCGAACCTAAAATTTAGATTCCAAATTATTATTTTAGATTCTCAAAATTAATACTTCAAGTCTGAAAATTAGTAATTGAGTCTAAAAATGGACATTTCAATTTTGAATATTGCTATTTGAATATGAAAATTAACGTTTCAATTCTGAAATTTTTTATTTAAATTCAAAAAACTTATTTGATCTAAAAACTGATATTTGAATTCTAAATTATTATTTTTGAATCTAAAAATTATTATTTCAATTTTAAAAACTTTATTGACTCTAAAAATTGGCAACTTGATTTTAAATATTTTTATTTCAACTTGAAATTTGATATTTGAATTTTGAAGTTTAAAATTTAAATTTTAAGAAATTATTTGACTTGAAAGTTGAAATTGGAATTCCAAATTATTATTTTGGATTCTCAAAATTAATATTTCAATTCAGAAAATTATTAATTGAGTCTTCAAATGCGAATTTTAATTTTGAATATTATTATTTGAATATGAAAGTTCACATTTCAATTCTGAAATTTGTTATTTAATTTCCAAAAACTTCTAAAAACTGATATTTGAATTTGGAATTACTATTTTGGAATCTTAAATTTATATTTTAATTCAAAAAATTATTGATTGAATTTCGAGGGTTTTTTTTACTAGTGTTATCCATAATAAATCACTTTTATAAATAATTATAAATGATTATGTTTATTAAATCTAATTGACATTAAATAATTATTGTTATGACATAGATTTGTATATTATATAATCTATATTCTTATATCAGAATAAATAAATAAATAAAATTAATGTGACATTACTTTAAAATCATTGTAATTACTTCATATAAGAATTAATTAGTATGTGCATGATTATTTTCTAATTGAATATAATTATTCACACTATTTAATTTATAACTTCAAACCTGAATTAAAATTTTGGAAAAATTATAGTGTAGTTAGAATAATTATTTTACTGATTTTAATTTCACGAATTATTATACAATAATATTATCTTTAAAAATTCTGTGATTAATCATCTATGATAAATATTTTGTAGTAATTTTACAGTAATTATGAAAATTAATGTTATGTTTAACAAATTATTGTATTTATAGTTAATAATTACCAAGAGAAAAAAATTATTTGACTTATAATAATTTCTACAATAGTAAATTTTATTATACAATAAATAATGTAATTAGTTGAATAATAATTCTTCAAAATTTTGTGTAAGAATTTACTTTCTAATAAAAATTGTTAATTCATGACATATAATTTTAAAATAAATACTTAAAATATTTAATTTTAAGTTATAGTCATTAAATTAATTTCATATTAATTATATTATATATAGCTCGATCAAATTCTGAAAAGTAATTAAATATTTTTAAATATTTTATTATTTATGAGTTATGTATTAATAACTTGTGAATAATTAGATAACTAGTTTGTCAAATATGAAGAAGGTATTACTTATTTAAGTAATTGATAATGAATACTGAATATTTGTAGTGTATAGTTTATAATTTAAATATATGTAAAATTTCATCATTATGAATTAAATGATTATTTAATTATCTAGTACTTGAATTGTTTAAAAATCTAAAAACCTTAAAAGTAAAGGAGTTTTGGAAGAAAGTTTGAAGAAAGTTTTGGAATTACAACTTAGTTTGTAAGGAAGTTGCAACTTCAAAACTTATCCCATATTATTTGTTTTCCATTCTTATTTTGAACACTATATAAACAAAGGGGTGTGCCTATGCAATTTCACATTAAGAAGTTTGTGCACATGGGATGAATTAATCAAAAGGCTCAACCCAAAACAAGAAAAGAAATAATGCACAATTCTAAAATACATACCTCCCCAACCTACTTATCTATTTAGTTAGGTAAGTACCTAGTTTGACCTACCCATCTAGGTCAGCCTATGTACCTACCTACTTAAGTACCTACCTATATGAATAGGTATTTAGCCTAGGAAGGTAAAACCTACTTATTTATTTTTTTACCTAAGTAGGTAGGTAGGTAGGTAGGTAGGTAGGTAGGTAGGTAAGGATTATAGGCACCTATTTATGTACCTTCCAACCTAATATTAATATTTATATTAAATTAATTTTTTAAATGTCACGTGGCATATTTACATTGGGCCACAGGTCATAATATAAGATCATCAAAGTCTTTGAATTGAACGTCTTAGATTATTTCAAAATAATAATAATCATCATCATCATATATTAAAACACGTGGCAGCACATGATTTGCTTTCAATTATGACCAAAATAGTTGCATATTAATCGCATGTGACAATACGTATACAATGGAGTCAAAGGATGAAATGTATTTGTTGACTTTTTCTTTCATACAATAATCTTTGACATTTGGGACTAGTTTATCACATGCGACTTGTTTTAGGCGTCTAAAAGGATTTTAGTTGCAAAATGTCTCTTGCGACTAAAATTTAGTCACAAAGAGCAGTCGAAAATACATGTTTTTCTTCTAATGCTAAAATATTTCTATGGTAGAATAATGAATAATTACTTAAGGAAAAAAAAAAACATAATAATATGTGGTGACAAACAAATATCGTTTATTTAAGTAATGATTCAATGCTTAAAGACTTGTTCCTTAACATGGAAATGAAAGGAGGTGAAAGGTTCAAATTTTCACACTTGCACCTTAACTAAGTTGATAGGCTAGGAACCTAAGGCCATGTAACTTAATGAGAGTTCTTAGGTGCCTAGCCTAAGTTCATAATTCATTATTAGTAAATTTATTATTGATGATTTAATTATTAATGAATTTATTATTAATGATTTAACTATTAGTGAATTTAATTAACTATTGGTGAATTCAATTAACTATTAATAAATTCACTTGTCCATAGCAACTCATCCATGTTTACTAAGGGATTGCCCACTTTCACCATGCTAAATTTGTTCGATTTCACTCAAAATCTAATGCAACATAATGAATTTGGATGCATATTGGTGTAATGTTTGTTCCATTTTTTTTAGTAGTAGAAAACACAATTTTTTTATTGGAAACTTTTGTTTTAAAAAATCCCATTTAGACAACCATTAAAAAACCTTCATCATTTTAGACAAATCAATTTTAACATGTTTGTTGTGATAAGGTGGTTTTTTGTTATTATTCATTTTGATTAATGAAGTAATGAATCATTTGACTAGTCATTTTTACTGGTCAAATTAAAATAATTAACTTAATATTTATTAATAAAATAAAATTACAATGGTAGATAGGTAAAAAAAAGTAACTAACTTTAAGTGGTAGCCTAGCCTATTTACCCAACCTAACCTAACCCCCTAAACATGAACATAGGTTGCAAATATTAAGAATTGAACCCCTCACCCCTAGGATGATAAACCAAGCCTTTGCCAATGAACTACAACTTTATTTGACATTTTGCATTATATATAGTAGACTTATATTGTGAGTAGATAAGATGGTGATTAAGAATAATTACCATACATTTAACTTGGTAACTAACTTGGTACCATAGTAAGTAAGTAAAATAGGTGTCATACACCTATGCAATCAAGATAGTTATTTTATTAACATCTTATCTATTGGTAACTTGGAGTTAATTACCCATTATGGTACTTAACTACCAATTAGTTGTAGGTATATTATCCATCTAACTAATTAACAACCTAACCTAAACTTAACTTACCCACCCACCCACCTTTACCAAAGTTGTTAGCTTAAAATGACCTCAATACCTAGTATGGTACCTGATTAGGTAGGTACCTAAATATCATAATAAATAAGTAAATATGTAGTAGGTAGGTAGGTAGGTGGTAAATATATACCTAGGTACCATAATAGGTAAGTAAATAAGTACATGTAATAAGTAGACACCTAACTAAATAGGAACCATAATACTTAGGTATTTATTTACATACCTATGTATTACCTAAATACCTACTTATTACAAATATAATAGTGAAAAGGTACTACCTACTTTGGTATTTAAATACATGCCTATAAAAATATAATTATAATAATATTTGGTACCTACTTATTATATGTACTTTCCTACCTACCTACTATGGTGCTTCAGTATCTACGTACCACCTACCTATTATGGTACTTTGGTACTTACATATATGTGTAAATAGATATTGACTGTGGTATTTAAAAAGGTAGCTAGCTAGATAAGTAGATACCTAGGTACCATAATAAATAGATAGGTAAGTAGGGATGGACGTACTTACCTACTTACTACCTAAGTACCTACCTAGCTACATACTTTATTATGGTACTTAGGTACATAACATTGTATACCTACCTACATACCTACTATGGTATCTATTTACCCACCCTATTGTACATAAATATCATGTAAGTATTAAATAGGTAGGTAGGTACCTAGGCATTATGGTACCTGTTAATGGTACATACCTAAATATTGTAGGTACATAGATAGGATGTCATTTTTGTTTGTTTAATTTGATAAAATGTCTTATTTGACTAGAAACCCATTAACCATCTTGATTGAAGATGTTTTGTTTGTTTCTCCAACTTGATAAAATATTTCATCTGATTAAAACCCATTGGCCAGCTTGACCAAGGATACCATTTTTTGTTCAAGTTTATCAAATGTCCCATTTGATAGGTAATCAAATGGGTCAAAATTATTCATATTGATCAATCAATAACTACAATGTCCATTCATACAATGGATCTCTTGTCAAATGGACATTTCACTAATAAAATAATAATAATTGGTCAATTTGGACAACTTGAGAAACCATGTTTTTCTTTTACTATTTGGTACTTCCAAGTATCCTTGCTCCATCATTTGTTGGTCCAAGGAAGCCCTTCTTTTCAACACAATAACTTCTGCATGCCAAAAAAAATTAACTAGTATGTTAACATAGGCTTATGAAAATATTACATTTTAGCTTAGTAAGTCAGCATGCACTACTATCATATTGATCAATAACTTTCTTGTCAATGCTTTTGGTGTCACCAATGCAAGGGTTTTCATCCCCCTTATTTGCTCAAAATAAACTTCTACAATATTATATGGATTTGTCATTTGCATTGGTTTAAGGCCGTATCTATAAGAATGTTTGAGGTTTAATGCATAATCTTATTTTTCTCCCTTTATTGGTCCACAATGAAGATTATGTTCACATTCATAACCATTGAATGAAGTTGTAAAGTGATTTTTTTCAATTGTCTAGTATTAGTTTTTACCAAACTAGGTTCAATTTTTTCTAAATCTTGTCCATTCACTTAAATAATATTGAACCATGTAGGTGACAATAAGGCCTATAATGAGTTTCCCTTGATACCTACCTTCTTCTACACTATTCCAATCTTTTTCAAGGGATCATTGGAAAACAAATATACCCAATTGAAAAACCCCTTTTCTACCACTTGGATAATCCCAATTAAATTTTTTAAGGGCATATTTATTGCCATGTCTAAATGTACAAATTTCAATGAACACCTCAAGCTTCATCAAAACATGCAACATTATTGCCTTGCAATGAAATATTTCGAGCTCAGAACACATATTTTTCTATTGTATGCCATTTCACCCTAACTTATGTTAAGCTATTCCAAATTATTATATTATATTATACCATAAGTTATTATAGAAAATGTAGTTGTAGATTTTTAAAGTCATAACCCTTTGTTGTCATAGGGTATAAAAATTATAATAACCTAAAGTATAACACATGGTGAAATGATTGAAAATAACCAAGGTATAATTATAATAGCCTAGGGTAGAATAATTGATAATAACATAGGGTATAATAACTTAAAATAACCTAAGATGAAATAACCAAAAATAACCAAAAATAACCTTTAGGGTAGAATATCCTATAATAACCTAAGGTGGAATAACTAAAAATAATTAAAAATAATTTTGGCTACAATAGCCTAAAATATATGAAAATAAATTCAGGTATAATAATTTAAAATCTATTTGATAATAACATAAAGTAAAATAACATAAAATAATTGGTATAAGTGAAATTTACATCCATGCAAAATATTTCACACTATTGTAATAACATATTTGCATTTCACATGCATATGTTCAATATTCCTATTTTAAGTTTCAACAAACTTAACGCTACCATTCATTTCCAACATTAGATTCATGGTTATTACATATAATCAAAATCTACACTTCATAATACATTGTAAAAAACTCCATAAACAAAATTACAATTCATTTTATCATAATCTAATACTACAAATAATTCACACAAAAGATGAACATAAAATTCATTGTAGAAGTTTTTTTTTCTATATTACTGAAAACATGAATCCAAATTACAACATAATCCCATGTTTTTTAAAAAAAAATCCAAAAAAACACTTCAAATTTGTGTTATATCATAACAAATTATGTGGTTTCTACTACAAATACTGACAACTCCTCCTACTCTTCTCTAAACTCTATGTCTCATCTTCCCCATCTTCATGTTCTCAAAAATTCTCACCTTTTGAACTATCCCAAATCACATCATCATGATCAAAACAATAATAACTTTAAATTCAAACTAACAAAATTCCTTTATCAGTCCCTATCCTAACTACCTTGTTCATCCAAAATCACATACTCATCCTACCCCCTTAACATTACCCCCTTTGTACTTTGGATTTCATCCCTGAAATCCTTGTAAAATGATAGAAATGAAATGAAAGTATTTTATATCCTTTTAAACATTTGTTTTCCTTATGACAGTTATGTAATCCTAATCTACACAAAAAATAATGGTTCAATATCTAGATTTTGCTTTGTAGTTCTAATTTCCTCCCCCACTAATTCAATTTGTGGTTCTATTTCTAAATGTTGTATCTTGGATATCTCTTCTTTTGGTGTTGGAATAGCTTCCACCTTTTCATGTTCCTGAATTCCTTTTAGTTCTTTTTCTTCCTAAACCTCAAACCCCTTCCTCTAAGGTCCAGTGGTATCTCTAGTTGTACTTCCTCCTCCTAAGTTGTTTCACTTTTGAGGTCATGTGATTCTTTAATATGTATTTCCTTAATCTATTCATAATCCTTTAATCTTTTCTTGATACCAATTGGATCCAAACTTTTATTCTATTCCCATGGCCTCTCTAATTATGCTTGTAGGTGTTGTAAAGTTTTCTGATACTACTTATTATCTTCCATTAATTGCTTTCTTTCTACCTCTATTGTCTTTTTCTAAGCTCCTTAAATTGTAACAAATATACATTCTTCATATTTATCAATTCTAAATCTATTAAAACAATCTCCTTTTCCTTATTTTCTTTAGTCAGTGCTTTCACCTGACTATCCAAAGCCTCTTGTTGTTTCTTATGAAGAAACAATGCCTCTATCCATTTCCTTTTTGTGGTTCCCTGGATTTCGGCCTTTTGCTTTAAATCATGCAGTTTTTCATCCTGCAACTTCAACCTTGTTGTGCTACCCTTGAGCTCTTCATTCTCATCCTATGGTTTCTTGATGAACACTTTATTTTTATGTTCAATTTTTGCCTTGTTCTTCTTCCAAATTTCCACATTATGCTTATAGCCCTTTTCAAAATATTTTGCCCTGTCCAATTCCTCCTATAACATTGCCTCCTCCTTTTCCCCCACAACAAATTTGTTCTTCAGAGTGTTTACCTCTATAATCAAATTCCCCATCTTCAAACTCACAATTGCCATGGTCTAAAATATTAATTGTCTTGTTTGCTTTCATTATTTTTGCAACTACCTCCTCCACAAACTTTGGTACTTGTCTATGTCGTAGGATCTCCAGATCCTTTTTGTAGATGATCCTAACTCCTATACCATTATTCTCCCCATTTCAAATTCAAATGGGAATCCTTCTATAGATTTTAGCCTACTAGGTTGTACATGTAGTTCTACTGTCTGAACTTTTCAAAAGTAGGTTATGTTAGCACTCTCTTTGTTTGCACTTCAGTAGCTTGTAAACCTTCTTATGTTTGTTGTTGCTGTTGTAAATGTTGAAAATGTTTGGGACTTGCAGTGGTCTCCATCCAATCTTCACATACATCCTTTTTAAAGTGCACATGTTCTTCACCCTTTGGAAACCTTAAGTCATGTTCCCTCTTAACTCCCTGGCTTTACTCCCTCAATTGTTTCTCTTGTGGCAATGTCATTTGTGGTATCTCCTTCCTTTGCTCCCTCAGTTGTCTCTCCTATGGAGATGTCATTTGTGGTACTGCTAGAATTTTTTTAATTACTTGTACCACTATTGGCACTGCAAATGGTTCCACTCTACCCCTCATCATTTTATGTGCCCTCAAATCTATGCTCTCATGTTCCTTCTTCATTCTTGAGCTTGAGGCTCCTCCTTCTTCAACTCTATTATTCCTCTTGAGAGCACTTCTTGCTACCACTTCCGCTTCACACTACTCCATCTCCATCGCCCTTCGTTGTGCTTTTGCCATTGTTTTACTTATGTGGTTTGCTATACTTTCAACTGCATTTCTATGGATAGTTATTCTTCCTTTGCAACAATGTTCTCTTCCCTTGTGTCCTTCTGCATTATCTCTACCTCCACAAATTGCTACTTTTCAGCTTCGTCTTCCTCCAATTCTTTAATGCACACCGGATTTATTAATTTAGCTCCTAGTTTAAGATGTTCTCTTACACGCTAATGTTGTCTACTTCTATGCAAAAATTCAATTACATATGTTCCAGTTGTATCTATGTCTTGAATTATCGTCTACGCAAATTGTATTTTTTCATTATATGCCTTCCCTTCTACACCTTCTGAAGATGATGATGAATGTGGCGGTGACCTTATAGCCAACAGTTGAATATTCAACACTTTTCTCTCTGCTCTTCTCAACTCCTTTTTTACTTCTATTCTTCTCAACAATTCCACTTCCTCTTCCTGCCTTCATATGTGTTCACTCCTCTATGCTTCCTTTTCCCTTGTTATTCGTTGTAGTTTTTTAATTACATTCTCTGCGCCCATCACATTCATTTTTTCATCTACTCGCCATTTTTTAATTAATGCATGATCCTCAAAATTAATACGGTCATCACAATTAATACTGCATCACTACAAGTTTATGTGTCCTTTGTATAACCACGTGGAAGCATTTAACATCATCATTATGAATGAACATCATAGACTTCATCTTCCAATTACTCCACATCCGTAATCTCCCTACATTATCTATATTGGCTCCACTTCATTCGCCATGTACACCTTTTGTCGACTATGCCCATTTATTTACTAATTGTGATAACACATTTGGTGAATGTACTGAGTTTTTTGTTAACTATGCCCACAAGTTTGATGATTGTGCGAATACTCCTCATGACTGAACGAATATTACTGATGATTTAAACAATATGCATGACATATCATCTTTAAATCTCTACATCCCAAATCTCGCACTTCTGCAATTATTATTCAATCTATATATCGAAAATAAAGATTGTGTTCAATGTTAGATTTATGATGTGTTATTTATCTTCAACAGTTTTCATTTGTGGTTTCTGTATTTCACATCCTTCAACGTCCTCTTCTGTGTGAGAATTTGCATCCTAAACTCCACCTGCACTTTGTTCCTAATATATTGGCATATGTTGTTTTTATTTTTAAACTTCATATTCCATGTATTTATAAGGTTTGAGCTTATTCATGTTGACCAACACATGGTTAGTTTCAAACTTCTCAATAGTCACCAATAACACAATGTTATTTGGCAACACATACTAAACTATGTACGGTCCAAACCATTTCCTAGTAAACTTCCCTAGGTGTGACTTAATCCTTTTGGAAATCACATAATATAATCACCAAAACTAAACTATTTTTTTGGATTTTTTTGTTGACTCCATAATGTTCTATTCCATTGTTGAATTCTTGTAATTTTTGTAGCCTGCATTTTAACTTCCTGCAACTTCTCGAACTTTATAATTCTATTAGTTAAAACTCTCACTATATTATTATTTCTCTAATTTCCACTAGTAACTAGAACGATGTACTATGTGGGTATTAATGGATGTAATCCATACACTAATTGATATGGTGTATACCTTATTGCTACTTTGTATGCAGTTATGTATGAAAATAACACTGTAGACAAATGCTCATCCCAATTTGTTCTATTTTCATTAACTAACTTGGTTAACAATGTCCCAAGTACCTTGTTATTAGACTCAACCTGCCCATTCCCCTAAAGATAATAAGTCGTATAATTCACATGTTTCATTAAAATACGATTTGTCAAGTATTTGATGGCATCATTAATGAAATGAACTACCTAATCTATGACTATAGTCAAAGGACATCTAAAACCCTAAACCCTAAACCCTGCTATTATATTAGTTCTCAATGTTCTTGTTTCCACCCACTTAATAACATAATCTATGGCAACAATAATATATTTGTTCCTTCTACAACTTCTTGCTGGCTTAATTGGCCCCACAAAATCAAGTCCCCATTTCATAAATGGTTCCTTTGGAAGACTTGTGACCAACTTTATAAGATTTTGAATTATTAATCCTCCTATTCTTTAACATTCATCACAAGATCTACAGTAATCATGCACATCCTTGTACATAGTTGGCCACCAATATCTAACATCAAATATCTTCCTTTGCATTATTTTAGTTGCAAAATGGCCACTTGAAGGTCTTTCATGCAATTCTTTCATCACCATTTGTGTTTTTGTTCTTGTCAAACATTGTTGCAGTCTATTGTCTTGGCCCATTTTGCATAATTCACCATTTTTTAATGTAAAAGGCTTTACTCTCCTTACGAATCTATGTTTCTGCTACACCAATAATGTGCCTTCAAGTTGTCCTATTTTCAAAAAATATTTTACATCATTCAAACATTCAGGCCCTATATAAAACAAACTTACATTTGTGGTTTAATCAAGCACACTTGTGGGTTCTATAATATTCGATAATCTTGACAATGCATCTACAACTACATGAGTTATGCTTGACTTATAACAACTATGAAATCATATTCGAAGAATAATAACAACCATCTAATTATTCTCCTCGAAACCTATGGTTTGTTGAACAACTAGACCAATGCCATATGATGTACATAAAAGACAAATTTATTACTTGACAAATAATGTCTAAATTTGTGCAAAGAAAAACCCATTACTAAAACCTCTCTCTCTATTGTGTTATAATTTTGTTTTGCTATGTTTAGAAGCTTATAAGCATACACTATTGGTTGATCACTCGTCCCTATTACATTCTAAGATAACTTAGCCCACATATAACAAGGACGCATTTGTATGAACATGAAATTCCACATGTTAGTTTGGTGATATTAACATTGATGCTTCAATATACTTTTGTTTAATCAATTCCTAGGCCTTCTGACATTCCTTTGTCCAAAGAAAAGTCTCTATCTTTTTGGTCAATTTAGTGATAGGTGCCATAATAACAATAATTTTTTTTATAAAACATCAGTAAAATTGTGCCATCCCATTGAATACTTGAATTTGCTAGGGATTCTTAGGTGGTGACATGTTTACTATTGCTTGTATTTTCTTTGGATCTAGTAGTTTCCCTTCTTTGGAAACAATAAAACACAAGATCATCCCTAAAAATACCATAAATGCACATTGTCTAGATTCATACTAATGCCATATTCTCTACACTTTTGAAAACATAATCTAAGCAAATGACTCTCCATGTCACTATACACTATGAAATCATCTAAAAATATTTTCATAAAATTGTCCAAATACTCTTTGAGTGTTTTGATCATGGCTCTCTGATATGTTGGAGGTCCATTTTAAACTCCAAACGACATCACTTTCCATATAAAAGCCCCCTAGTCTGTAACAAATGCAGTCTTGTATTTGTCCTTCAGAGCTATAAATATTTGATGATATTTTAAATATCCATTTAAGAAAGAATATGCCTCATACCTTGCTACCATGTTCAACACTTCATTTGTGAAAAATAATGGGTATGGATCCTTTGTGGCTGCATTTGGTTTTCTAAAATCTATATAGATTTTCAACTTACCATTTTTCTTGAGTAACACTACTATGGGTGACAACCATGTAGCTTCTTCTACAAATTCAATGAATCTACTTGCGAATAATTTATCTATATCTTGTTTGATTGTTGTAGCATAGTTTGGATTTAATTTGTACCTGGCTTGATGTGCCAATGGTCTAGTAGTGTCCAACTCAATTCGGTACTGTGCTAGCTTTGGTGGAATCCCTTTAAAATCTTTGTATGTCCATGTAAAAACATCTTTGAATTCTTTCAACAATTCCTCCACTTCCAACACCTTGCTTGTTTCCAACTGTGCATTAATCTCCACCATTAGTGGTTATGCATTAATTCACAAATTGAGCTTCATTCATTGTTGATCTTCAGTTAACGTCCATTTAGTTATTTGTAATCCATGTGTTTTGATTTTTATTGGAGTTTCATCCACTACAACACTCCATGGTTGATGTTTATAATACATCACTGGATACACCTTATCCTCTAGAGCTACTTTTGGTTCATATCTATTGCAAAATCTCTTATTCTTTGTGCTATGTACTTTAGATCCTTATTCTGAAATACTAGTCTTCATCATTTGTATCCATGATCCCCACATCTGTGGTTTTCACAGATTAAATTGTCTCAAGTAAATTAATTGTTCTTATGGAGAACAATTATGGCTCTATAACAAAGATGATATCTTCTTTTTCATCCATGATGCCATTCTAATAATCATAACATAATAACATTTTTGGTCTTCTTACTTCACTTCCCAAATGTTTAATAACTGTAATTATTTTGATTGTCCCAATCCCTTGTATGGTAATAATGTTACTTCCTCAATCAAGTGCCACTTTAACATCCCTCAACCATGGTCTCCCCAACATGGAATAACTAGAATCTACCACACTATTTTGAAGTACAAATAACGTAATGATGTAGGGAATGCCATGAACATATATCTTCAAATCTCTTATCAACCCCACTAGTTTTGTGGTTGTTTGATTTGTCATCCTTAGATTATATGGTGTAGGTTTAGGCTTTGGAAGCCCCAACCTTAATGTCAATTATTCTGTGATAATATTAACTCCAAAACCTGCATCCAACAACACATCCTCTATTGTATTCTTCCCAATCTATATTTGGATAACTACCATATGATTATCTATTGCTATAGTAGTTGTCCCTACTTTTGGTACTTAAAAACCAACTTGTTTATTTGTGGTTATTTTACATTCTAAGTTTTTTCTGGTTCAATTTCTGCCAAAGATATTTCTTTAGCTCAAAAGCTATCTTAAGTTCAAAGTATAACTTGTTTCCAACATCTACTTATCAATGTTTAGAAAAATCTCTTCTACTGTGACAAGTTTCCTGTACGAATTCATTACTTCTTAACATTTTTGTGCGTCCACAAGAGTAGTATTTGGCATACCCAGCTAGGTTGTGTTCCATCCCTCCATGGATGTGGATGGGCCTTTTGTCTAGGTTTGTGTTTTCTAAATTTGTTGAATTATTTCCACCATTGATTACTTCAACCGTTCTTTTTTCTCCCAATTAGTAACATTCTTTGCTTTTCTCGGCTTTCTATCCTTGAACACCTTTTTTTGTTATTTTACTTCTTATGGTAATATTAACATCCACCATATTCACATTCGCAATGATTGTTTATGTCTCAGCAACAACTTAAACCTCTACTACTATCACATAATTTCCCATGAAACATTTTCTGCATCTCAGCAAACTTTGGACAATCTGTCATTTTATGTCCATTCAAACCACAAATGTGACATGCATATGAAGATGTCTTCTATGTTTTTTGACTTAATCATGCTGCCTCTGTGGTTGCCATCATGGTCTATTTTTTTTTCTTTATGCATGTTTCTACATTGTGATTTGTCATCCTATAATTTGTGTAATGTTTTTCAGTCTTCCTTGTATACTTTGTGTTTTTGCTAGTACTACTTATTTGATATTTTGTGGTATTCACAATGCAATCCTTACTTCTGTAGAAATCATACCTTCTTCACACAACATTGCTACCTCTTTATGCTATTGTAATGTTGATTGCTTCATCCCTGAAGTTGCAATTATGAAGTATGATTACAAACCTGTTCTAAACGCAATAATTAGAAAATTGTATATGGTTAGTACTTGTAAACCATGAGCCAACTTTTGAATCCACTCATAGTAAACCTCCACCCTTTCAGTCTGCTCCTGCTTCATGTTCTTTAGCTCCATGTATATTTTCTCATCATTCTGAATCTTCCGATGACATTTGCAAAATGCTTCTGTAAGCTATGAAAAAGTATAGTCAAGAAATTCTGACATGTAATTATGAAACTAATCTAATGCCGTATCTTTTAGCATATAGCTAAACGCATTGATGAAATATTATTCAGAAGTCTCTACATTTGCTTTTATTGCAAAATTGAACATTTTAACATGAGCATCTGGATTAACATCTTTTTTGAAATTAGGATATTTAAGAGCTACATTGTTTGGCTTAACATAATGGCCATCTATGTGATCAAGAATTGATGCAGTTACAATAAATGGTTTTTGGTATCCTCTTTTTGAACTCGCAACATCTGCACTTCTGTACCTTCCAATAGCCATTGAACTCATTAATGGTTGATCTGTAGTCCTATTCACATGAGTAATTGTTATCAAATTAACAAACACCATTTGAGGTGTGCTAACAACTCTAATAGTAGTTGTTGGTAGTGCTAAACTTCGATTCAAATTCCTTACTACCGAAACTCCACCTGATTCGCTACCTAATTTTGTTGCAGATCCAATTAATATTCCCTTTTTGATAACATCTATGTTGGGCGCATCAACTATTTCCACTCTAGTGATTGTTGTACCTGCATCAAGTGATTGAATAACTTTTACTCCAACATGTTTCCGAGTTTCAACAATTGCTACTTCTAACACTATTGGTGAAGTTTTGTTGATGTGAGATCGACGATGTTCCAGTCTACGGTTACCCATTAGTATCCACATGGTGTAGTATGCAAATGTGAATACCCCTCTGGTTCTCTGCTCTTGGTTTGAATAGATGGACGAATCTGCCGACTCTGTGGTCCCAAATGACTTCCTAACTCCATGCCTCTAAATGTATTCTAGACTACAAGAATTCTTAATTCCTATTCTTGTGGTTGATCCATTAATGTTCTTGCCACATTTTGTAATTCTACATGCCTGGCAATACTTGCTCTGATGTGAAAAAGGCACAAAAGGACAATCCATGATTACATGTCCTTATTCTTCATAGAAAGTACAAACCCTTGAAAGTAACTTGATCATATTCAAATCTTCATATTCATGATCTCGTGTTTTGACTATGTACCTTGTTTGATCCAACTTTAGATTCCTTTGATGTAAGTATGATTGCGGTACTTCATCCAATGCATTCACTTGTGCCTATGCATACTCAAATGATTTTGGGTAATTTTCCTTAGTCTTTTCAAACACATCAACACAAGTGTTTTCATCCACTTTCCAATGTTCCACTGGTTCATAGTAATTTAGAGATGTAATCTGATACACAAACCTAGGTTCTATACCTCTTGTAACATCCCTCCCTTGGCTAGTCACCGACTCTAGACTTGAGATTTCCTATGGTTGATAAATTATTATAGAAGTCCATGCTCCATCTTGATTTCTATGATTCTGAACCACAAATTGTGGCTATAAAATATACTACATCCATTCATTTGGATGAGTAGTCGACTACATCTCTCTCCATGGAGATTGTCATATGGAATTGTGCCTTCTCTAAAGACCCCAAGTCCATACGTCCCATTGAACCATTTCTTGTGATACAAAACGACCAGTGCCCCACAGACCTTTTTTCTGTTATCAAAATTCATCTATCCAACGTCAGATTTTGATATGGGGTTTTTACAAGCCCTACATACTCCTCTCCATTTTTAAAATTGTCTTTTGTCTAACTTTCAATAACTTGTCAATTTGCCTCCAACTCCAATTGTTGCTATAAATTCCGAATCACCATCTAATTCATCTCGTTTCACAATTCTTCATCTTTAGAGTCTGTAGATCGCTCTATAGTCCTTATGATGTCAAACACATAGACCTCTGATACTTTCTAACATACCCTTTAAAATTTTGAATTGAAAAAAATAACATTATTCATCTAAACACTCTCATTTACAATATACAACAAACTTTGTGAAAAAACCTTCCCATTATTGAAAGAAAGAATAGAAAAAAAAAATTCCCCACAAGATGGTCGCCAAATGGTATAAGTGAAATTTAAATTCTTGTAGAATATTTCACAGTACTATAACAACAAATTTGCATTTCACATGCATATGTTCATTATTCCTATCTTAAGTCTTAAGAAACTTAACATTACCATTCATTCCAACATTAAATTCATGGTTATTGCAAATAACCAGAATCTACACTTCAAAATACATTGTACAAAATTCCAAAAACAGTATCATAATTTGATTCTACAATTCGCATAAAAGATGAACATATAATTCATTGTAGAAGTTTATGCTTCTCTATATTACTGAAATCATGAATCCAAATTACATCATAATACCATGTTTTGTTGAAAAAAGTCCAAAAAAACACTTAAAATCTATTTTATATCAAAACAGAGTTTGTGGTTTTCTATTGCAAGTACCTACAACTCTTCTACTCTTCTTTAAACTTTGTGTTTCATCTTCCCCCTCTTCATGTTTTCCATAACTCTCACCTTTTGAACTATCCTAAGTCACATCATCATGATCAAAACAACGAAAATTCAAAATTCAAACTAACAAAATTCCCTTATTAGTCCCTATCCTAACTACCTTGTTCATCCAAAATCACATACTCGTCCTACCCCTTTAACAATAACCTAAGGTGGACTAATAAAAAATAGTCAACAAAGGTAGAATAACCTATAATAGCCAAAAATAACCTAAGATAAAATAGTCAATAATATCCTAGGGTGTAATAATTTAAAATAATGCAAGGTGAAAATAACCTAGAAAAAACTAAAATAATTTAAGGTGGAATAGCCGACAATAACTTAGGATTAAAAAATTTTACAATAACTTAAGGTAGAAAAATTGAAAATAACTTAAAGTAAAAAAGTTGAAAATAACTTAAGGTAAAATAACCTTAAAAGCCTAAAATGACCTAAGTAGATATCTTAGAATAACAAAATAATAATAATCTTGATTGATTTTTTAAAACCTAATATAAATATAAAATTTTAATTATGTTAATTTACACGTAGGTAAGGTGTCGCAACCCTAGCCTTGGGCTTGCGACCAAGGCAAGGGCTTGCAAGGTTGCAGGCCAAGAGGGAAGCCTAGGGGTCACATTTCATGCTCCCGGGAGTGCAAAAGAGTGTGAGGGAATGAACCCTCACACTCCCAAGTGAACTCCCATTTTGGGAGTTGTAGTCCCAATGGACTCCCAAATTTTTAGAAAGCGATTTCAAGGGCCAAAACTCATTGGATTGAAGAGTTATTTATATCATTGGAAAGATATTGAAACTCAAATGTCTAAAATGGGCTCTCATGACCCATTTGGACATCTGAAACATAAGTTATGGCCAAAAGAAAGGCCGAGGGTCAAATTGGCAGTTTGACTCTCGACCACTAAAAGTCAAGAATCGACCCAATTTCCTTGTGTGAAGGTGGCGTGTGATATAATGTTAGAAAGCTATTAACAAGAGCTACAATTTTCTTTAGATTTCATTTCAATCAGAAGTCTACACACAAAGTTATGGGGCCCCAAAGTTGTGGGAGTCCCAAGTTTGGGAATTTTGGGATTCCCATTTGGGAGTCCCAAGACAAAATGCCATTTGGATGTGGGCCTTGTGGAGAGGCATAGAGAATATATAAGGGGGAAGGTGGTGTGGCTTCCCCCAAGTCCGGGCCGTGGTGAGTTTTGTGAATCCTGTGAGTCCAAGTTTGCTCGTGGTTTGTCTTAGCACCAAAAGTGCTCCAGCTGTGCACTAACCAACTTGTTGTTTGGTTTGTGCAGGTCCATGTGAATGATTAAAGTGCTTGTCAATCTTCCTAGTCCCATCTCAAAGCTCCAGCACGCCCCTCTACCCTCAAAGTGTTGCGAACCAAGGAGTGTGCCCCAACTTCCTATTCTTCCATTGTTTTCATCTTAGATTCACATTTGAATCTTTTGAGGAGGTTGGGAGTGCGTCATTAGAAGAAAAATGTGCATAATAATATATGGTGACAAATCATTTCATTTATTTAAATAGTGGTCTAATGATTAAAGATTTACTCTTAAACATGAAGGTGAAGCGAGGTGAAGGTTTGAAACCTTCATGTTTGCACCCTAAGTGAAATTTTTATAAGTTGGCCTAGGTATTCATATGCCCAATCTAGCTTATGTTCTTAGCCTAGCTAGGCTAGGTTAAGTTTTTAACTTAGACTAACTATGAATTAGGAAGTTAATATAGTGAATTAGCTATTAGTTAATTTGATTAATTATTAATGAATGTTATTAACTATTTATGAATTGAATTAATTATTAGTAAATTCATGTGTGTGTACCAATTGGTCCCCATTCATTAAAGGATTGACCACTTTCATGATGGTAAATTTGTCAAAATTCATTCAAAATGTAATGAAATGCATAATGAACTTGGATTCATATTGGTGTAATGGAACCTACCGCCTTGCCCACTCATTTTCTATGTGGTTCTTTGATTAGTCTACAACATGTTTACATCCATTGAAGTTGAGTTCATCCAATTCCATGGTTGTAATGGCTTTGCAATTATATCCTTATAATGGTGTTTTGTGGCAAATGCACTGGCAACAACTTTTTGTTCTTTCTTCATGATGTTGCCAAGATGTAGTGGTTTTTTTTTTTATTCCACAAATATTCCTTGTAGTAGATGTATTTTTGGGTCAACAAGACAATGGTGTAGTCTTTGTGTGGCATTCTCACAAGTTTGTGATAAATCCTTGCAACAAAAAAATTAAATTAAACAAATAGGATCTACTCTTCAAACCTTATGCATTTTTCCAATGAATATGCATTTCTTCTTTGTCAATTGATAGTTCCAAATTTACCACCAATTGACTTCAATCTCCTTGTTGGTATCATTTCAATCATCTTCTAAGAATATTTTTTAAGTCCCTTTCCAAAATTACAACTTTTATGTTCTTCAACGTCTCCTAATAATCACATATGTCTATGTGTGGATAGGTAAAATTATTATTGTTCCCTAAATTAAAGCTTCCAGGATGTTAACACTTTTTACAAAGTATTATTTTTGCCTTTAGAAAATACTTCCTTCTTCTTATGTAGATCATTTATGGTTAGTTTTCACTCTTTGTTAACGACATTACATATTGTAGTTACTTGTTCATGATTATTTTCCTACACATCTTGACAATCAACCTTTCAAATTGGCTAAAACCAAAAATCATCAAAAACTCGTTGTTGCATAAACTTATGGTGATTTTGCAATTCTTTCTCAACATTAAATTTCCCTTTAATGTTCCATTGAGCTATTATTGTTTTTTCTCTTCCCATACACTACCCAACACTAATGAGTTTGGAGGGTTTTTAATTACTTATATTCTTATGAAGTAAAATATTATTCAATGGGCCATTGCACATCAACTATACCAACTTTGGTTGATAATATCTAAAAAGGTGAAACGATGATTTACTCCAGTCATTATGAATGCTTTCCTTTTTCTTTGATTACACCATCTTCTAAACATGCATTCCTTTCTCATAATTTATAGGCATACGTACATTTTGTCATCATAATGTGAAAATTGTGTAATACTAATGAAACATGGGTGACAATGATAACAACCTTTTCTTGGGTTTCTTGCACTTGTCATTTCCACGTTCCTCATACGTGGAATTATTTAGTGAAACTCTTGAATGACATCACGTGTTCCCTACATGTTGTTTTTAGTCCTACGAGTAGGTCAAGTAATAACATCCCTTGCTTTTCATAGGTTTAAGCAAGTTGAACATTTCCAACCACATATACAAATTTTAAGTTCAAGTCTTTGGAGTTGGTTTGTCATCACAACTTCCTAGATTTTGTTTGAAAGACATGCCAAGGATTGACAATTTCTTTGTAGCTTGAAATTACAAGAATCATGGCAACTAGTATGGTGGTAGGTTTGGGTATTTGAAAACTTTTTAATTTTTTCATGTTCATTCTTTTCAACTTTTCACTAATTAATATGTGGAAATGTATTGTGTTTGTTATTGTACACTTTGCCTACTTTGAAAAGTCTGTCCCAAGGCATGAGAATTTTTTTTTTTTTTTTTCATCCTTTGGCATCCAAAGAATCATAAATCTTCTTTGTAAAAAATCTTTGTTTTCTATCCATCATCATGTTAATTCTTGTGTAGTGTTTGAATGTAGTCCATGTAATTGCCAACTTGCCATTATAATTCATCAATCATCACCAAGTCCTCTATTCATATTCACAATGTGGCCACTAGATTTTCATTTGGGTTCCCTTTTGTTTGATATGTTCACTATTACAAAAAGTGAATCTATTTCACAAACCCAAATCATCGAAGGGCCTTAAAAGTGAACTAAATCACCATATCATTATTTCATTTCACATTGATGAACTTTTACTCACTATATAATTATTATGTTCACTTGTAGTCAAAATATATACTAAAGCTATTTTTGGTATTATTTGAATTATTATCTCAATCTTGGATTAAATTTTATAATTATTCCTTAATTAATAAATTTTATTTTTAATATATAAATTTATTTATGACTTAGTATCAATTAGTTACAATATGACATATTACAAGATTGTTTGAACCAAATTCAATTTAAGTAAGTAAGAGTTCTTACATATAATTTGGACAAAATGTTATATATTATTTTGGGCCTTCACTTGAATTTTAAATATATATATATATTTAAGAAGCAAAAAAAAAATGAAAATCCAATTGTAAAATAAAGTAATTGTTTTTATGTGAAAATAAATATTATATATATATGAGAAAAAAATATTAAAATGTGTACATATATATTCAATACCATAATTATTGCATATAATATAATTACGATATTCATGATGTAATGTTGGAAGGTTTTGAACATAATGTTATTAAATCTTGATAAACTATATGTAATGAATTATTTGTGTTATATTTCAAAACTAACATCTAATAAATAATAATTTTAAATTTAATTAAATCATTTTTTTTGAAACATAATATAACTTCAACCTTGTAATTTAATATTCAAAATTTTAATGAAAAATTTCTTTTGAATTAAAATAAATTGTTACAAATTGAGAAATTGAATATTGACATTTTATTTATATTTGACATAAATCATTTTTCATAAAACAAATTCAAAAATTCATTATAAGAAAATATATTTACAAATCATGTCATTAAATCATTTTGTTTACAAATAAATGTGTTTTGAATATTAAAGCAATGACATTTAAATGTATTTTTTCTTAAATGATTTGAAATTTGGCATGTTTTCATTCTGCAGGTGTAAATTTTTGATAAACGTCAAAGAAGAAATGCTCATTTGTTTCATTTGAACAAAATACAAGAAATAGAATACATTTCAAAGTTTGGTTTATAAAACAATTTGGCATAATTGTGATATATTCCATTGTTGGTAACATCCACTTGGTCCCATAAACTAATTCATAGAGAATATGTTATGTTGTAACCTTGTAAATTGTACAATAAGCCCATAATGTTGTCAATAACATTACATCCCAATTAATGTGATATGCATTAACCATCTTAGTTAATATAGTTGTTTCAACATTTTATTTGTAAACTCCACTTGGTCATTGCCTTAAAGGTAATTGGTAGTTGACTTGTGGTGAATAATCATGATCTCGGTTATGAATACTTCAACAATATCATTAATCAAACGATCTCTTATCACTAATTAAATGTGTTGGGTAGCCAAAATGTGTCATAAGTTGTTCATACATGAATTTAGTAGTGTTATTGGCAATATTGTCACGTACAAAGGCTCGGCCTTCACCCATTTAATAGTGTAATTGGTCATCACTATAATGTATTAATTGTTGGTATATTGGGCTACCAGTTTCATCAATCCCATGAAATCAAGTCCCCATTTTATAAAAGGTTCAAAAAACTTCACAACTTTAACATAGTTTAGATATCTCTTTTTGCATGATTGGCCATGAATACCCAACAATCAACAATTTATTGATAGTAATTTAAATGTCATTATGCCCTCAAACAAGTCTTTCATGCATCTTAATCATTATTTGTTGGGCTTCAAATGGGTTTAAACATTGATGGGCATCTAGCCTGAGTTTATACAAAATTCTATTTTGTAAGGTATGGTCAACACTTAATCATAATGCATTTTTATTCTTCTTTTGACACATCATCTTCTAAATATCCTTTTTTCTATATTTTTTTAACCTAGACACACCAATCAATGCCAATTGAAAATAGAGTTGCTTTTAGAAATTGATCTTCTACACCATTCATTGGCTCCCCATGGGTAATTTTGGGCAATTGATTGGGTAGAAAATGCATTATTCACGAATTGTATATTACTTTAAAATCAAACTCCTCCAACGATAATAACCATTGGGAAATTAGCCCAATGACAACTAGTTTGATTACCAATTGCAATAGTGCATGCTGGTTGACATAAAATATGAAATTTTTACCCAATAAATAATGTCAAAACTTCTTTCATAGTGTAAATCATGGCCAACACTTATTTTTCAATGGTAGTATAGTTATTTGTTGGTATTGTCATTAGTCATTTTGTATAATATATAGGATAGTCAATAATGTTGTTTATATTTTGCCCAAGCATGACCTTAATGACAAAGGTTGAGGTGTCAATATGCACATGGAATTCCATTTTCCAATTAGGTACAATAAAAATTGGTAATCGTATGATGGATGATTTCATCCATTCCAAAGTGTTAGTGCATGTTTTTGTCCAATTAAACATTTCATCCTTCTAAAGAATTTTGTACATGGGTGTTGTTTTGTTAGCAATTTTTTTGAAATACTTTCAATAAAATCTAGTAACTCCCAATAAAGATTTTATATTTGTAACATTTGTTGTTGTTAGCATGGTGGCAATGATTGTGACCTTTCTTGGGTCTACCAACAATCCTTCATTCTAATACTCCAAAGTTGACACAAAATGTTCATTTTTTGGATTGAGGCTAATGCCATTGATTTGACATTCTTGTAAACAATTGGGTGAAAGCACATTACAAGGGGCTAAGATTGTTGTCATAATGTTTTTTTTTAGGGGTCCCATGTTTGAACTTCAACCATGTCATTATTATGAAGGATTTTCATAATGTTTTTGCATATTACCATAGTACATTTACCATTTTGGCAACAAATTGTTGAATAATTAATTAAATTTAAAATTTTAACTTCAGCAATTGGTTTTTTAATTCTGAAATTTTCAGCAAGTAATGGTTATACAAAACAATAAACATAATCTTGTCAATGTTATGGAATAGTCTACTAGTGTGTCTAGATTGCCCTAGTTTTAAATCACTGCCATGGAAGGTTTATGATTCAAAACTTGACAATTGAACTTCTTATTTTATTAAAATTCCAACACAAATAATAAATAATTTTGAAATTTTTTGAAAAAAAAATTGTTTTAATTTATGTCGAAATGGTAAAGGCACTACATTATGGTAGGTCAAAACCCAAAGAAATCAAATGTTAAAAAAACTACATTTTAAATTTTGTATGATGTAATTTTACAGTATATATTTGTGTAAAAAATATATATGTTATAATGTATCAAAAAATACAAATATATTGAATAATTGATTGAAATGATTTTGAATACATATGAAATTGTAGTAGCTACTAAACATTGTGATTCCATATGATTGGAATAAATTTATGAACCATGTGAAGAGTATGACAATTATCATATCACAAATGGGTTTTTTTCAAGGCAATGACCATATGTATTTTAGGTAGATTGAAATTTTGACAAATAATCACTTTCAAGTAAAAGACGATAAGAAATGTGAGATCATTACAACAAAAGGTGTCCTTGTACACTAAGTGATTTCATTAGATTTTGAATGAATTCACTGGTCTAATGAATAGGGACTAGTGAATTGCACCCACATTTTGTAGTAGTGGGTGGGGTCTTTTTTAATTCGATTTCAATTTTTCTAGGTTAATTAATTCAAACCAAAACCTAATGCAATTTAAATAAGAAATGAGTTCCATTATACTACATATACCATAAATATACCCATTATTCCTTGAATTTATTATTTGTTATTTAATTTATTTTCTCAAATAATGTTAAATAAAATTAACTTTTTAAAAATCAAAATATAAAGCCCAAACACCAAAAATGAAACCCAAAATTAAATGCAACTCATTTTGGAGGTGTGTACTTTTCACATATGTCATGAAATTGCCCAAGTTGGCCCCTTTGTAATGTGCTTTCATCAAATTTTACAACTAGTCCAAATGATTTTCCTTCTTATCGAAAACATTAAAATCATCCAAATATACCTACATGAAATCATTCAAGTACTTGTTGAATGTTTGGTCACAACCTTTTGGAAGGTTGTCAATGCATTGAATAACTCAAAAAACATTACATCATAAACATATGCTCCATTATTTAAGAGGAAGGTTGTATTTTCTTTATCTTATTATGCCATTTTTACCTAATTATAGCCACTATACCCATTCATGAATGAGTACATGTCATTCCTTACTAATATTGAACAAAAATGGTAGTGGAAATGGATCTTTCTTGGTTTTTCCATCAATTTTCAGTAGTCCACACATATTTTTAACTTGCCATCATCTTTGGCACAATTACCAATGGTGACATCTAGTGCACGATGTTTATCAAATAGATGAATTTAACATCTAACAACTTGTCCAAATCTTGTCACATTTTTAAAACATAAGTATCATGCATCCTATATTGCCTTTGTTTAATTGGCCTACATTTGCCATCAACTCAATCTTGTGTTCACCTATCTACCTTGGAATCCCTTTTAATTCTTTATAACTTGAGGCAAACACATATTTTAATTCTTTAGGACTGATTCAACTCCCTTAACAAAGGGTGATGGCAAGGTTGTATTGATTAGTACCGTTTTTGGGTCTTCCAGATACCCAAATTTAATTTCATTAACTATCTTTCCTTGGTGAAGGTCCACCTAATTATTAGCTTGTTTTTTATCATAATGTTGATCGCTTCATAAAAATCAACACGTCCCTTGGTTCATGTTGATAAAAGTGTTTGGGATAATCCATACTTTTGTGAGCTTGTATCATGTCAAATAACACATATAGCAAAAACAAAAATCTTCTATAACCACTTTTCCTACTAACCATAATTCCAACACAACTTCATATAACTTTTATTTTTTGTATTGTGACAATCCTTCTTCTTAGTTGTACCCATCATCTAGATGTTTGGGTCATTGTGATGGAGTCAATTCCACTATTTTAATGGTACTAAAGGTCACCACTATGTTTTCACCCTACTTGCATTTTGGTTTGTAGGTTGTTTATAATGGGCTGATTTGAGCTTGCAAAGTAATGAACATCTACTAGCATACCTAGACAACTAGATATACTATCCAATACATTTTCACTTATCAACACATTTGGTTCAAATTCACTATGATTCTCAATTGTCTTTTCATGTTTAGTTAAATTATTAGCCAATGTATCAATGTTTCTTGACTACACCAAAACATGACATATATTAGTTCACATGTTACTACACATTTGTGACTATTAAAGTCACATATTACTACATGAGTATGTAGTAAAATTAGATTTGTAAATAGGTATAAGTAGGTCCTTAAGTAAGTAGGATCCTATATATTTATTTATTTGGTCACAAGACTTTTTTATTGGTTCATCGCAAGTGGTATTTACACTTCGATTTTATTTAGTCCATATATCATGTGCAGACTAATATTCTTTCATGTAGCTATGTAATTTATTGATTAAACTTGTTGACAAAGGATACGGAATAAATTTAATGAAAGGTAAATATTACAACATTATCCCACATCACTTATACAAATTTATAAAAAAAAAGTCAAAATGTTTATTAAAATTTATTATGAATATAAAATTCCATCTTATTTTGTATGGGTCTTTTTAGTTCATTAAATTTTATTTAATATAAATTATAACATTTGTCCAAGAAGTATGACAAAATATTTTGGTAAATTAATAAATATAAAAATTTAATTATTTAGTAAATTTGGATCAAATTCTATATTCTTAGTTACCCATTCTATATATGGAGACTTGTAAAACAATGTCATTTTGGAGCATGTGGATTTTGTTTGAAATCCTTTGGATATAATTAATAAGATTATATATCATTATTTATTGTTGATAAGGTTAATAAAAATATTCATTAAAATAAACCTTTGAGGAAGAGTCCCAATTTGAATGTTTTTTAGGTGAATATTCACATTGTGGTTCAAATAAAATTGAAAAAAATTCAACATTTTCATTTTGTATGTGTAAATTATAAACAAAAATTACCAAAATATGGGAAATTTTGTCCAAGTTTCAAAAATCACAATATCGAAAGAAAAAATAACTTTAAATAAGCCATAACATAATATCAAACTCACAGAAATTCTATGTTGCAAAAGTTTATGTAATATTTATTATTACTATTTACCATTAGATCCAAGCTAAGGTCAATTTTATGGAGTTAATCTCACACCAAAATTTAAATTTTTTATATAATACATTGTAAAACCCATTGCATTCAAATGACAATATATAATATCAATGCATTATGATTTTTGAAAATGAGAAAAAAAATTAATTTGTAAATATTTACCCTACCCCCCCCCCAACAAGGTTTTTTAATTTTGAAACATTGGTCAAATAAGATCAATGGCACACATAATAATTTTTAAAATATGATTATAGTCATTAAAATGGCATAATTGCAAGGCATATATTACTCCATGACTAGATTGAGACATTAGTTGTATATGTTCAAGTTAGGATGCCAAATTTTGGTGTAGTGCTCAAAATGTTCAATGAAACATCTTCAAGTTCCTAAATTTTAAAAAACTCCTTCATATATCATGATGCACAATCTTCTCCTTATCCCACTTAGCTCTTCATATTCAAGTAGGGCTAACATCCTTTTCTTCCAAAGCCTCTTCAAGTAACATAACTATCTCGTTCTTAGTTTTTACACACACATCCATTAATGGTTGTTATGAATCAACCATGGCAACATTCACCCCCACCCTAGGTTGAACACTCACATTTCTTTTTCACATACACAGTTCCAAACCAAACAATCATTCTTCAAATGTATTTCTTATTAACAACAAAAACACATTGTGTTGTTGTTGGTTTGGAAATTTTGATTATGATTGCATAGCCCTATAGTTATAACCACCATAATGTCCTCCATTGTTTTGCCAACCATTTCTTCCAAATTGTTAATTATATTGCTAAATCCCCAACCTCTTTTCATTATTGGGTTATGCATACCCTTGTTGTCCCATTGGCACATCTTCTTTTGATTCAGCCCATATTGCATTCATGGGTACATTTATTTATAGACAACATTATCTCATGTCCTTTTTAATACACTAATTAGTATTGGGATCATCACTTTTACAAATTTGATAATTTTTTTATAAAAGCTTGCACTCCTTAATATATCATCACAATTTTAGCATGCAACCAATTAATAATGAAAATCATGCGAAATTCATTCATTCATAAGTTTGTACATTTTACACACAAATATCATGCATTGAAAACATGTTTGACACATAGATAAATGTGTTGATGGATGAAGTACAAAACCTATGAATGAACAAATGTCACATGGATTTCGCATCTTTCAATAAATCCTTGTGTCAAATGTGTTTTCAACGCATGATATGAATGTGTGAAACATACAGATTATGAATGAACTAATGATACACAATTTCCATTTTAAAGTTATGAAATGTTATGTTTGTGATGAATGCCCTTCATGGTATCAAATTTAGTAATACATTTTGATTTGATAGACATCCATGTGCGACTTTGTTATCTTATTTTTTGTTTTCTTACACTTTTCATCATTTATATCATATTCAAATTCCTCATGATTCTTGGTTAAATGCCCTTTTTTAAAAGGTAATTATTCTTCCATTCTTTTTGTTAAATTGACAATTTCAATAATGGTTGCCCTTGGCATACCCATAATTATTATTTTCAACTTCAAATGCAATCCTTAATGAAATGTTTCTCATAGACATACATCATTTGGTTGTTGAGGTATGATTACACACAATTGCAAAAAATTCTCATAGTAATTTTCAATTAATTCATGTTTTTTTGCATTGGTTGTTATGGCATGCCCTTCACTTCACACCATGTTAAATTGTGCAATGAAAGCTTGTTGCGCAGTAGCCCATCTAGCTACAAGGTTCATTGTTTCATAACATGCAAACCAATCTTCACCCCATCTTTTCAAGGTGTACTTGGGAAAATATCATACTTTATGAACATCAATGTTCTCACCGTTGATAACACATATTTTGGTGAATTGTTTTAGATGTGTCATCAAGTCATCCCCATCATAGTATTTGGGCAATTGAATACTTAAAACATTAGGTCAACTTGTTTATTTTGGTTAGGTAGCCCCTTGAACCTATCCACAAAACAATTCTACCCTTCCTTTTTCGAGGCATTCTTTGGAATGCAAAGATAATTAATGAAAATCCAACTATAATGACCATTAGCTTTCAATAGTTCTTTCATTTTTTCCATTGCAATGACTTTTTTTAGCCATTTATCCTTTATGGGAATCATGATTATAATTTAGCTCTCTTCAAACTTACATTCATTTTGGTCATTATATTGAATATTCAATAGGATTGATTTGGTAATTTCATGTTCTTGTTAAGTAAATAGATTTGGGTGCATAACAATACACTATGTGCCCAATACATTCATATCCTTTAGTTTAACTCCTAGTTTTCCCACTCTATATTCACCTATTGGTTGTTTAATCCATAGGGACTAACTTTATAAACACATGTAAAAAATAATCAACCACATCCAATTCCACTTTCTCTTGATTTATAATCTTTTCAATACTCATCTTTTAGGATAAAATTAGTGAAACAACTTCAATCATGAATGGCAACCAATACATGTTATATGTCATAAGTCATCTATTCCTTGAGAATAACAAGAATGGGTAGTTGAGGCTCCAATTCCTTAGTTGGGCTCATATCCACATTCAATGTAACCATATAGGTTACACGTGTAAGAGTTAGCAAGCCTATCAACATTGTATGAACTTCATTAGCCTTAAGGTTTCTATGTTTAATACTCCTTTTTTCTCTAACATCTAAACTTTGGATGTTCCAAATTATGGACATGCTTAAGATTTTCTTTTACAAATCAAATGGTAGTTTCAAATTTTGACTTTGTAGAAAATTCCAACATTTTTGACTTGTACATAATTGATGACTATTATCGTAAACATGCCAAATCCATCAAAATTGAATATTTTACATGTTAAATTCCTTGGCTTGTTCAATGAAAATTATTTCTACTAGGTCTATATATGTTTTATTAGCATGTGCATCTTGTTTATTATCATTTTTAGAACATCATATGTCATCTAAATGTATTCCCCTTTGATTAATTCCTTAGTGAAATTACTCTCCAAATGAGTAAAAAGATTGGGATATTTGATTACCTTCATCGATCCTTTAATAGTTAACACATCCATTGACAAATGTTTTTTAGTAATCATGTATGCTCCCATGGTATGTTTATCGTCATAATTTTTTTCATGGGATAACTTGTACTAGAATATGAAAAATACAAAACCCCCAATCGTATTCATAAACCTTTACCCAACACATATAGGTGATATTACATATATTAGTATCCCTAATATGGTCATGAAATGTTAGTTTTATCATTTTACATCTTTATGCATTTGATAATTAAACACTTGTCCAAAAGTGGGGTGTACTTTATTAGCCTAAATCACTATGGGACTTTAAAAGTGAAATAAGTTCATTCTCCTTAATCATTTCAATCATTTCACCTTGTTTAAAGTTATATCATTATAAAAGCACTATGCAATTATCATGTTTCATTATTAACTACTGTGGATTGTGTCGTTGGCTCAAGTGTTACCACATCCTCAACTAATTGTTCCTTCCAAAACCTGGTTTTTTGGAATTTATTTGAATTTTCAGGGGCAAAAATCATTTAAAAATAAATATTTTCCACATTCTAAATCCAAATCTTACCAAATAAATTCCATTAAATCTTGTTCATGAAGATCTTTCTAACAACACCAAAGGCACATTCCAATTCTTCCGAAATTTTCAGCTATGTTTTAATTTAATTTTAAATGAAGAAATCATTCAATATTCAAAAACTTTTACACCGCAAGTCCAAACACCATGAAACCAAGTTGATGCACCCCTCTTCAAGAAAGATTTCCAAATAGACCAAAAATTTGATTTGAAGCATTCTAATTTAGTGGATTTCATCAATACAAAACAAACAAATTACCTTGTTTCATAGATAGATTAACAAAATTCACTATTAATTAAAATATTCCACTACATTAAATAGGTATATATGATGGGTTTATATATATATATACCTTAGGTTATTGTACCCTAGGTTATTTTAAGTTATTCCCATTATTTTTTACTATTTAAAATTATTCCACTTAAGGATATTATTAATTATTATAAGTTATACCAACTTTGGTTATTAGAGGTTTTAAAAAATCATTTAAAACTAATTTAAGTTATTTTAAGTCATTTTACCTTATGTTATTATATGTTGTATTTTAAAAATAGCTTATGGTTATAGCCTACAACAACCTAGGATTACATAGCCTATAATGAAATGTAAATTAACTTTAAATAATGAAAAATAATCTAGGGTGAGTAACTTTAAATATCCAAAAATAACTTAGGATAAATAATTAAAAAATCCCATGTTAGAATATTTAAAATAACATAGGGTGGAATAGCTTAATATAATAAAAAAAATCTTAAGGTGGAAGAGCCAATGATAACATACAGGGTGGAATAACATATAATAGTAAAAACTAGTCTAGGTTAGAATAATTTAAAATAACCTAAAATGGATTAGGGAAGGATAACCTAGTGTGGAATAACTTATAATAACCAGGAAAAACCTAGGTAGAATAACTTAGAATGGATCAACTTATATATATACTATTAAAAAATGATAATCCAATTTTCAATTGACCTTACAAGCTTAGTGAAATGGAGAGGGCTTTAGTTTAAGCCTGAAAAATATTATTATTAAATGTTAGTTTACTACAAATGTTTAATGGTGAAATATGTTTTAATAGAAGTGACGTTAGCCAATAAAGATATTTTTGGCAATTGGACAAAATGTCACATGTGTGGAGAATACCATCCAAGGTATGGATTGAATTTAATTTGGTCATTTTTGCCTTTGCCAAATGTTAGATCAACAATGTTATCACATTTAGTTTGATTTCAAAGGATCACATGTAGCATTTGTGAAAGGTGTTTGATTGATTTAAGGAACATAACTTTAAGTTGCATATTATTAAATGCTGGATTTTTCACACTTGAATGGAATACATGGGACATATGATTTATCTTATTAGATTGGGGGTTCAAATGGCCAAAATTGAAGGCCATCTCATAGGTTTTTTGTCTAAGGGATGTTAATTAATTATGAATTTTATTGGGCATATGTAATCGTTATTGAAAATTCATCAAAGGATTTAACAACATTGTCAAACCATTGATCTAATTAACAAAGGTTGATTAGGATTTCATTTAGAGTGGGCCATAAGCATATACCTTTTACATCACAAATTTGCAATATCACGAAATTTCAATATAATCCGTGTGAAAATCATAAAACAATATGTCCATGCAAAATCCATGGGCTTCAAAGTGTAAAATTGACCAGAAAAAAACATATATTATTTTATATAAATGATGTGCTTTTTTTTGCTTATGATGTATTGATGTAAGTATGTATGATTTACATTTTAATTAAATCCTTGCAATTATCATGATGTAATTTTGCATAAAATTATGTAAATTTTTTGTATTAAACATAAACATTCACATTTGTGATTCAAAAACAATGTTTCATTTGTATGAATATTTAAGATATTGAATACATACAAATATTGTTCGTATTAACCATAACACAAAATTCATGTGATTTTTTGACAAACCAATGAAAACCAGATTTCACACAAATTTTATATGAACCTATGAAGTTTAGTAAGTTTGTGATGTAGGAATTAAAAGTTAGGTTCACATTAACTCCCATTTTGTGACACCCCATATGGGGGCAACTTTTTCAATTACATATGTAATTTATATACCTATTACATACATATTAATAATGAAATAAATAAATAATTCATTATTAGTGATTCATTATTGTTAATGATTAATTAATTAATTAATTACTAAACAATAATGGGTATTAAGTATTAGTTTAAGAAATTAATTATTAATTATCAACTAATTATTAACTTTTATTTAAAAATAATCATTATTGATTAAGTCACATATATAATTAGTAGGTTTTTTTTTAAATGTATGTAACTTGCATACTAAATAATTAACTTAACTTGATTACCTATTTACATACCTACCTACCTACCTATTCATGTACCTAATTACTTAACTATGTTTTTAACCTACATAGCCCACCCATAATGTATGCAAAATGTATATTTGACATGCCCTAAATACAACATAGTTTACAAATATACCTTGATATATTTCAAAACACGTTATAGCAAAAGATACATCTCATTATTTGGGCATTATCACCATCCACACCCTTACTATCATTGGCATAAAAAAAAACCCCAACATAAAACATTTAAGTTATTGCCTTTCCATTTCTTCCTTTGAACATCCTATTTTTCAAGATTTAGATTTTCCTCTTCATTTTGTGGCACACTTAATTTTGTTTGTTGGCTTGGATTTTTTTCCATCTCTTTTTCTTTGATTTCAACTTTATTCATGAAGATTTACAAGTTTCATCATGCATTACTTACTTTTCATTTTAACTAGATTCTTCCATTTTCTATAAGACAAAGTAAACCAAAAAAGGGTGGAGAAACCCAAGTAAATGCTAGTATTACAAAATCTAAATTCTACCTCAAACATTTTAAAATCCTAAAAATGACATCATACTAACATTTACAAAGCATAAAAATAAAATACTTTTCCCTTATCTATTTGTTATAATGCAATAAAATAACACAACAAAAGATATAAAATAATGCAATAAAGATATGCAAATTTGATGTTAATAGGTGCAAATTGTGCAAATTATAAGAAAAATTCCATTAGTGTATGTAGAAATATATTCAAAGCCTTTTTTATAAAAAAAACAAATTGACAAATACAAAATGCAATCTAAAATATAAAATATTTAAACAAATACACAAACAAACAAACATCAACATCCAAACCGCATTGTTGATGCACAAACTTATTTACGAGTTCAAGCTAATGAAGAAAATAACCAACAAACAAAGCAAAAAAATGTAAAGTTCAAACTTACCTCAAGGTCAAAGCTTGAAACAACATAGCTTCAAGACAACCATATTTGATACTAATTGAGACCTATGCAAGGCAAGTGAGGGGATGGTTGAACTAATCACGAATAACTAGCAACTCTTGCATAAGTTGAAGAAAGGATCATAATTTTTAATGGTGGGGATATGAAGGATCTTGAGAAGGAGAAATCAAGGGATTCCAACAAACCATAGATGGAAATGAGATGACAATATGTCATTATATGGAATCCTTCCATCTTTCCCAAATTGCAATAAGAAACAAACATTAATTAAATCATTGAGGTGTTAACAAATGTGACTATCTTCTCACATGTTGATATATGTGATTGCTTTCAAGAATTCATGTTCCTATACACCTTCAAGGCAACTTTCATATACACCATTTGATTTCTGGTTATATTATGTCATTTTCAGGGTTGACAATTCAAAGAAAAAAATAAATGTGGAAGACGTTCAATAAGGCCCACCCCATATGTTATTATTTACAAAATACTTATAGGCCAAGACAAAGGTTGGGTTCCCCATGCATGTATAAGGGAAAGGAACAAACTTATAGTGCGGGGTTCATTATCCTTACTTATGTGAAACTAATAAAGTTATTCCATGTCAAATATTTTTCCATACCATCTCGAAGAAACAAAAAATAAATCATTTTAGCCTTTATATCATTAAAAATTATAATGTCATGTATCCAAATGTTTATTTTTTCTTGGACTCAAAGATGTATTGTCCATACTACTTGATGTTAACCACTTTGAAATCCATATAATAACAAAATTAGAGTTTGAATTATCATTATGTGATTTCAAACTTAAAACATGATGTAAGCAATGTTGATTTTAAGTCCATCTTTACTAAGAATTAGTGAATCTTTATAATGATTAGCACATGAAGCTAATGATATCATGCACAACCCATTATGCCAAAATATTATATTATTTTCCCTTCTTCTTTTGCCCATGATCAAGATGTCATTATCTCTCCTACTTTCATCAATCAATTCTCATAGGTTTTTGCCCTTCCTTATTTAAAAATTAAAAAAATTCCCATTTCAAATTTTGTAATGGGTGTGAAGAATAGTGGAAAGGACTTGGGTGATATATAAAGAATTAGAGACAACTAGGTAGAGCTTCCTTAAAAGCTTGCGGTTTAAATTTATAATTTGAGTTATTCAACTTAAAATTCTTTTTTTCCATCCCAATTCATGAACAACACATGCATCCCAACTAGTTCTTATAATTTCATCGGGTACTTGATTTGTCAAATTAATGAACATATTCATGTCATGATTATTGTAAGACAAAAATGCAAACACAATAGTGGCCCAAAACTTTGTGGATATTAATAAACTTTGTTTATAAAAAATTTCCAACTTTAAAATCTTCGAGGAGAAAAATATGGAAGTTTTTTAATGAGACCAATAACCAATATATAACAAAGGAAACAAGGGTAGAAATATTATAAATTTAAAAATATTTAAAAATATAATTAAATTTTCTTAATATATAAACCTTTGTGGAAGATCTTAAATGTATGTTCCAATGGTTTAGGGTTACCTACCTTGCCAATGTAGGTTTTGATATATTCATACTTTCACAAAAAGTCAAATTAGATTTTGTATTACAATTCCATATGTTAATAAAGTTGTTTCCTTCATGTCTAATGATAAACACCATATTTCTTATATCTTATTCAAATATGAATAACATTTCATTGCAGTGGTTTAATGGTATCCACATGTGTGCAAATGCAAAGGCCTTCCTTGACCTTTTTTTTGGTTTTGGGTTTGATTCCCATGCATGTTTCATACCTTGGTCACAATCCCAAGGCAAAGGCCATGTTAGGTTTTCAAATACAAATGGAAATATGGTTTTAAAATATAAATTATTAACATGATTAATCTCAAAGTTTACACATAAATTGTCCCTTGCATCTTCTGCAATTTTCATATTTTATTTGACGAAAATATTTCTATAACATGTTCAAATTCATAATCACATGAGCTAAATTATCCTTCACATCATGTAAGCATGTTGCCAAAACATTTTTTTTCATTTTTTTCCAAAAAAAAAACATATTTTCAAAATCTACCATAAGTGCAGTAACCTCCCATAAAATTATTTCTCACCAATCATCACTGTGCAACACAAATTCCATCTTGATCGTATTTGTAGGAGAGTTATGGTTTTTGACTTTCATATTGACATTAGGAAGTAGGTAACCCCCTTTTTATAATTACATTCTCAACTATTCAATTAAAATTGTAATTGGAAATAAATAGCTATAGTTGCAAAATGTTTTTTTGCAATTATGCACTAAAAACATTGCAACTACAAATCAAAAACAATAGTGCAATTGAAAACAATAGCCATGTGTCACCACCACAACAATAAATATTTCACTTGCAAATGACACTTACCATTATAATTGAAGGTTGTTTTCAATTATAACCCAATGGTGGATGAACTTCATCCATTAATATTGCTTGATGTCAACCAATCCCAAGTTGCAAATTTGACTGTGTTGTAACTAAATTGGGCAAAAGGTTTAGCCAATAGTTCAATGACACATGGTGCATCCACAAAGTTGTGATTTCAATTGAGTTACAATCAAAAGGTTGATTGATGTAATTGAAATAAGTTAAAGAATTCTTTTATGGTTATTTGAAAAGAAGTTGAAAAAGTCACATGGGCTTATTACTCTTGTTTAATTTTGACACATGTGAAGTTAATACTCCCCATCTACCTTTGGCCTAGAGTTGAAAGGTTGACTGTAATGTAGTCAAAATTAAGTTGAAAGATAGGTAAATGACAATTGAAGAAAGTTTAAACTTTATTGGAATGAATACAATTGATGAACCATTTGAGTGAAAAAGAAGTTGTAAAATGAAAACATGTGTAGATCTAGTTTTGCACTTATGTAGTTCAAACATCAACTAAAGAAGTTTTTGTTTATAACTTGTTATCAAATTATCAAATTATATATTTGAACATGCACATATAATTGTCTTACCTTGCAATAAGAATGGCAAGAGAATTCAAGCAATCATTAATTTGACAACATTGTGAAAAAGGGACATTAAAATAACAAAGATAAATTAGCATGAGAAACAACTAAAAGATGTAGGAAATGTAATACAATGGCACCAAACATTTATTTAAATACACAACCATCTAGGTCCTTAAAGATAGAATGCATGAAACATAAAGACCTTTTTCTAAATGTACCAGATTTATTGAATTCCCTTTCAACAATATTATGTTCATACGTATGGAAGCAAATTACTTTGCTCCAAAAGGTTCACTCAATGAATGTAAAATAGGAGTCTTTAAATAAATAGAGCTAGCTTATAACTATTCATTAGGGCCAATGGGTGATTAATTTGTTAATTCATGCAATTACACATAAACAAACCTTGACCTTGCCACACCACATATTCATATAATAATCATGAGGTTAGTGTTTTTTAATAGAAGTTCCATGAAAACCAAATCAATATACTAAATCCAACTTAAGTTTCATGAAGTCCTAAACATGCGACTTGCCCATATATCTAACATTTGATCAAAATTTGAATTATGATTAGTGGTATTTTTGTTTTTCAAATTTGCATACTTATAAACAAAACCCAAACAAAAATTTTCTTTCCAAATGAATGGAAATTCTTACAAGCATAACATGGAAGACAATATGGGATGGAAAATACTTGGTAATTCCATCACTTAAGGCTTCATAACCATGTTCAAGCTCCTCATGTTCATGTCCATCCACCCTTGATACCTATATCATGCAATAACAATCCAAAGTCACATAGTTTAATGTTGATTCATTTTGTTGTTAATTCAATGGTCACATCACCTATGAATGGGATTAGAAAAAAGCTATGTTTTGTTAGCGACAATTGATGAATCAACATATTTCTTATAGTAGATTGTTCAACATAATGACATTGGGGACTACAAGGCTATAATGAACTTTGTTTCACAAGCATTAGAAACATGTTTGCAATAGGTACATGTTTGGTGATCAAATTAATCAACCATTGCCAAATATACCTACAAGTCTCCTATAGCTTGTTCTCCAAGCTTTTCCCAATTGGGGAATTCTTCAAAAATATATTCAATAAACATCCCAACCTACCACCAACCACATTTGTTGACTATTTAATCCAAAATCAATTGTATTTCAACCCAAAAGAGAATCAAGCTACCATCACATGTTGGAAATGCTTATCATAATCAAATAATAGGATAAAGGCCCGCAAATAAATTGTCAAGGCTACTATTCCAAGCTACATGAATATTTGAACATACATGACAATAGTTCAACATTAATCTCACACTTCATTGTGTCATAGCAAAAGTCTATAGAGGTTTCAAACCAAATATTTGCAACGTCCAAATTATCAATTAGAATGGTTGCAATTGATTAACTCATGAACACACCAATCTCCAACTTGATTGTGCCATAGGATGATTACATTACAATGTTTTATCATGTAAGCAATGTTGTCACAAATACTAATGAAACAAAGTTAACCAACATTCATTTCCTTGACAATGTTTGGAGAATAGAAATCAACTATAGTTCATTCATTAGCAAACACATGTGCTCAACAACTCACACCATGCACATGAATATCAATTAACAATTCCACAATTCACACCCAATGCAAACATTCAAATTTTAAATCCATTAAACAAAATTAATGTTTGCTTTAAGTATTGATACACACAAAACAATCAAACAAAAGCTCAAAATTACATTTCATATGCAATTGAACTTCTATACCCATCATTTGTTATAAAACATTTAAAGTTGTGAACTTTACAATTTATTATAAGTATTGATAGGATATTTCATTTGGTGATTCATGTACTTTAAGTTATTTATCATGTAGATTAATGTCATTACACAAAACAAATCAATTGCAAATGCAACAACACATGATTTACAATTCTTTTAAACACACAAACCATAAACACAAGTATCACATGGATAATATCCATAATTAAATATGTAGATTCTTGATAAACTATGTACAAATTGAATAATCTCCATACATATTAGTAGGATTAATGTATTTTATTGTATGCTTCAATTTTACACCAAGATTAACACTATGAAGGACAATCATAATATGTTTTACTATTCAATTTATCTTTTACAATGTACAACTTGACCATAATAAACACAATTAAACTTGTCACCCCACCCATGACAAGTTGTTTTACACATCACAAGTCATTAGTGAAATTGTTTTATTTGGGCTACTCCCCAAGTATATGTTAGATGTGAGATCCTTTATCTATCAAAACTTCCAATTGAACCATTAGCTTGTGAGAGATTTTTTGGTAACAAAAACTTGCACAAAGTTGCCCTCCAAGATGCAAGCATGATTTACATGTAATGCTTTATACCATATCACTATATCCATTTAGGTCTTCCACAAGAATGTGACTTCTATGAAGTTATATATGTAGTTTTCAATCAAATGTTGTAAGTTGAGAACATAACATATTAATGTACACACGTTGCAAGTTGAACAAAGAGCATCTTATCACAGAAGCATACTATCATGCAAGTTCATCATGTAATCAAAGCATTGTCCTTTCAAGGATGGTACATTCACCATTTTGAAAATAACACAATGAGTATATCTACCATCCAATCCATTTTGATGATCAATGCCATGTATAATGGGTCTCACAATTTTCCCACGTAGTAACACGTTGCATTGATGATTACAATACTTTTCATTTGATTAATCTTGTCACAATGTTGGGGAATTTAGTATATCATGAGAAGCATTCAGATGTTCCAACCATTGGCTAAACTCCATAAGTCTTGTTGTTTTTCATATTTTGATAATTTCTTACAAATATGTATGAGATTGTAAAAGAAAACTCCACAATACTTTGAAGGCCAAAGATGAAAATTCATATTGTAATCATAACCTTATGAGTGTTGTTCACAAAGTGTCAAATCATTACCTTCATCATCAATAGCAGTAATGAACTATAGGATTCCCCCACTCCCCCATTACTTTCCTTAGTTCCTTAAAGTGGGTGTAGACAAATATGTAATAATTTGCCAAAGGTTTTGGGCAAAACCATATATCAAAACATCTTTGTCATGAGTTTTTCATCTTGATGTTTACACCATAATTTTCAAATTGACTTACAATCATAAGAGATTACGTATCTATGAAATTATAGAAACACTTCCACAAAAATTTGAGGTAACATGACAATGAATGCAGTCATAACCTTATGAGAGTCGCTCACAAAGGACATATGGTCGCCTTCACTAGGAATAGTAGTGAATGAGGTGCCATCACTAACCATTAACTTCATCGGCTCTTAATAGAAGGTGTAGAAAAATAAATAATAACGAACCCCAATTTGTTAGACAAATGATTTTACAAAATCTACATCCCAAGTTTCCAAAAGCAATGGGAAAACTCAATCATGATGTTAGTTAGCACCCAAGAAACATAGCTCAAGAAACTACACATGAATTATGTAAGACTCCTTCATGCTTGGATGTTGTATGTCATCATGGTCTTGTTATCCCTCCATCAAGAATGTTTGCATTGACCTTGATTAGTTGTGCAACAAATGTAGAATGATTAATAATACCAAAATTGCATGCTTGCTAGATGTCAAACCAAATGAGCTATTTTGTGCAAGACCTATATATTTATTAGCAATATCTACTCATAAGATAAGTAAAATTTAAATGGATCCCAAAGCTTGAATGAGATTGGTTTGTCATGCCACTATTTGACACAAAAACCATATTGCTCTTTTGATTGCCATAAAATTTGTTTAGGCAATTAAAAAAATATTTTTCAATCTCTAGACATGCCAATTCACTAGCAAAACAAACCAATCAATAAGATCTATTTTTGACGTTCGCATTGGAAACAAAAGTTAAATCAAAGATCCATTGAAGAGTGTGCACGACATAGAACTACCAAACATAAGACAAAGACCATGACAACAACAAATGACCTTCATGTTTGACATGCACATATTCCTTCATTGTATGATTTTCAAAAAGGATTTGGGAAGACCAAGCATGTGTGATTTTCCAAGAAAATGGAGTGGAAACCTTTAACCAAGTCAACACTTCTTTTGTTGTAGATTTGTGTGATTCATTCTTGTTCATTTTTCTATGACTATTGTGGTTTGTTTGTTTATGAATCTTTTGATCATTTGAAATCTTTTTAGAGGTGTGATTATTTACACATGGAAGAAAAGGGTTTTCTTTGAGATTTGGAATTCTAGAACACCATCCATTTTCAATTGGTTGTGAACATATCTTTACAAGGAATTCAAACATGGCGATGGATGTTTGCCATGCAAAAGACACAATGAAGGATAACCAACCACAATTGAAGAAGAGAATCCAAACTAAGGAGATTATTATTTTCTAATGAAGAAAAAAAACCACGCCATAACAAAAAATGTAATTCACAAGATAGGTTGCAAGAGTGAAGGAAGAGGAAAAAATAATGAATTAACATAACCCATTCCTTGCAACCCATGATACCTTCTTACTAACTTTGGGTTGTTGAAAAGGACGATGAAGTTGTAGTGATATGTTTTGTCCCATTTGGTCAACAAGTTGTCCAAAATAGGCCTTGAAGTTTGATGGTAGAAATGTTATTGTAATCATTGCCACACCTCAATAACTTATTTTCCACCCCCTTCCCCACTTTTTTTCTTTCATTCTCATTCCTTTTTTTCTTTCCATTCCTTGCTTATTGTAAACCTACATTTGCATCCAACAAACGTAGTACTAAACCATTTATTCACAAATTTTTCCTACAAAATCTAAAACAAAAAAGTGGCTTGCACAATCTTTCACACTGATGCAAGCTATAAAGGACTTGAAATTAACGTTTGATGATATGCATTGCACTAAGTTGCATGACATTTTTTGCCTTGTATCTTATTTATGTGCATTTACACATTTGTGAAAAACACTTTTGATGCATCTTCTACTGTTACAATGCTTAAAAACATGTCCAAGGTGTTGTGGCATAACCTGCTTGTCTTCATCAAGCTCCCCATCCCATCAATTATAAATTTTACCCAAATAACCCAAGACAAATTGAGGCGCTTAAAAATCTAACATTTTTATACTTCACAAACTTTTTATTTTTTTATTTCAGCTTATTTCATTTTTGGAAGTGAGTACCATAAATTTATAATTATTGTTTGACATTGAATAAAATTTCCAAATATTCACATTGAAAAAATAAAAATAAGAATGGGGTGGCATGCTCAAATTTATTGACATTTGAATTAGACCAACCTTAAACATCAATCTTGCAATCCTTGCCACTAAATTACCAACTTAAACATGAATACATATGTTGTACCTTGTATATTTATTTTAGATTTTCTAAAATTTTAAGTATTAAACTAGTGTTTCCACACCCATAATTAATTCAATAGTTGACATGTATTTCAAAACAAAATGTCTTTCAATGGCATGGATGGGATATCCTAAGCTAACCACGTTCACATTGATGTCCATTCATTCACCTTTGTTGAATGCCCATTGTTGTTCATGTGGCATGCCATGAAACATCCCCATCAAATGTAGCCAAACTTTACACTCATATACTATATGTTTGAAATTACATATAAGCATATAGATCCCACAAATATTTTGCTTGGTAAACTTTGTAGATATAATCTAAATGCAACTAGTACCATAAAAAGCAAGCTACTTGGACAAATGTATTTATTATAGCATAATGCATATTTGCTTTAGTGATGTTGATTTGAGAAGGATTGGAACCAATGGGGTGATATCCATGAAATAACATTTTTCTTTCAACTTATTTAAATGTTTAAAACAAATCCTCATTACAAATATAAAATAAAATAACAATATTTTGGAATAATTTTTGGATTGAAGTATTTTATTAGTTATGTGTGGGCCCAACTTGGGCAAATATGGCCTTTTAGAAAAAATGGATCAATCAAATTTTAACATGCAAAATCATTGCAAACTCAAAGCCGCCTATCAATATACATATTTGCCATTTATATGGCTGCAATCTAGTAACAATAGTGGTGAGTTTATGACTTTATTATTAACATCAACATGGGTATGTTAGGATGGAAACCATCATATGCCAATGCAAATGCCACACTTCAATTGAAAAGATATTTAAGCAAGTTTGTTTTGCAAATAAATTCAACTTTTGCATGAAAGTTTAAATACGTAAATAGTACATGTATAGTTGCATGAAGGCAACTATACATAATACCCATTCCCTTGCACATCAATTGAAGCTATCTAATAAAGATCAATGCCATAATCCAATCTAATGTCCCTATGTATTCCATATTTATGTGTGTAGCATTTGTTGATTGCAAGGCACAATATTGACATTGAATACGGTTTTACCAAATCAAGCCCAAGCAAGTAACGTACCCAACATAGTCCATGAAAATGAACAAGCAAAGGAATATGGTGATCGCACACATAATATATTGTCACAAAACTAGCATTTTGGCAATTTCTACCCAATTAATAATTAAAAATTCATTTTAATTTTTCAAAATTTTGCTTGTTAATGTTAAGTACAAGAGGTGCACATGTTATTCATGATGTACAATGGTAGACATGTTATTTACAACATACATGTAATGGGAGACCGGTAGCAGGGACAATCCTTTGCTTGAAGCAGGTCAATCCCCAACCAACCCTAATGTGGACCCCAAGTCCTCTCAGGTGGACATATGGGACTTATACAATCATGAAATCCTATGATTAGCTTTGTATGCATCAAAGATGTTGTAAGTATATTAGACATTATCTACTTCCTTTATGAAATGTGAAACTTTACAACAAAGGTGCATGAGAAAAAAATAGGTGGGTAAGTTATATGAAGTTCCTATTAACATTCACACTTTTGATCTTCAAAAGGTGTGTTTTGTATGCAAGAAATGAAATAACTACACAACACACAAGAATTGCTCAAGCAAAAAGTTTCGATGTTGTTTGGTAATCAAATTATTGGTGTTGAAGTAAATCTCTTTTTGTAAAAATGCTATACATGAAGTTCTTAATTGAGTAGAATTTGGGAAGGGGGTGGGGGGATGGGTATTTGAAGATTCTATAACAAAATTGTATGACACAATCCTCAATTATAAGAAGAGTCATGAATGTTGTTCTATACAGAAAGTTCCACCCATGACATGAAAGGTATTCCCTCATGATCCTAATATTTTTTGAAGATGGAAGACTTATGAAATACAATGTTTGGGAAAATACACATGTGTTCTATGCAAGAAAATCGCTTATCTATGCCCATATTCTTCATCAAATGAAGCATTGCCATAATAGGATCTTGCAAATCTTCTGAATTGATACTCAGTTTCATTAAACCATACTCAAATTTGTTTACTTTCTAGTTACACTCCAAGTGGGGATGAAACATGGATTAGAAGGTCAAACTAGGGTCCAAATACAAGAGGACTTTACAGAACACTCCAATATTGGGAGGTTAACCAGAGTTGCCCCAGTTGACAACCAGTTCTTGTTTTGGTTATAAGTTATTGCAATTGACTAAAACTAAAATTTTGAATCCCAACCTGAACTTGAAGTGTATCTAGAGAAGTAGTTTGTTGGCCTTGCCTACCAAGGCAAGGATATTGTGTTTAGATTCATTATAGAGTATAGTAGCTTAAGAGATTTTGACCCCTAGGTAATAGGGTCTCTTTTCATACGAGGATTTTTGAAAGATGATGTTTTGGCTTGTGTTGAAACTTGAGATTAGTTATAGAGTTATAATATCTTGAAGGATTTTGGTTTCTTTTGGAGGATTTTTTGAAAATTAAATTTTTGCATGGTGAAATATTTGAGTTTTTCCATAATCTTCTTTTGCCTTGAGATACTTTTTATTGTAAATGGCAAGGCCACAGTGTGACACACCACTTGTTGCACTTTGTATCTCATACTAGTGTATCCTATCCTACCCAAACCAAGATAAGTAAGTGTCCAGCCCAAATTGGAATTGGGATAGCCTAAATCAGCCCTAAATCAACTTTCAGCTTTAAAAATAACCTTATTCACCCCACATTCATAACCTTATCAGTGTCAAAATAACCTTTGTGAGTAT
>Ga0209611_10000233_pt1 | contig 73124 bp, 55 predicted proteins | sample S1TSphgellanicum_3_FD_187693 | JGI IMG/M metagenome (GOLD analysis project Ga0209611, IMG submission 187693) | Host-associated microbial communities from peat moss isolated from Minnesota, USA - S1T2_Fc - Sphagnum magellanicum MG (SPAdes) (version 2) | ecosystem: Host-associated > Plants > Peat...
ATATATATAATTATTTTATATATATATATATATATATATATATTACAATCCAAAGTTCAAAAAATTAAGTAGTGGTTACGACTACTCTTGATACATGTTAGTATGACTACACCCTTGGATACATTATAGATGTCCTTTTCAATCCTTTTAAATAATTTGAGTCCTTGTTTTAATTGTAATTTTCATTTTAAATGAATCAAAGGGAATGTATTAAACAATGCAATTGACTTGAAATTTTTTTTGTGGATGTTAAGGGAGTAATTACTCATGGTAATAATTAGTTAGTATATTTCTACTAACCTAGTTATTGTTTTAGGAATTATTAGCTAGATTACATGGTTTTTATCACCATTTGAATTTGAATAAAACATAAGATTTTTTTTTTAATGATTATCTTTTGGGAAGAGGAAGAAAAGGAAGCATTGTAGAACATTGAGTTTTGATGGAGTATGAAACAAGAGCATTTTGTTTTCTAGAAAAGCTTCAATTCCATAGCCAAATTTGTTGTTTTGATGTTCTTTTCATATTTTCATGATTGGATTTTAATTTTGAAACTAGATATGAATAAATATGAATGAGCAAATTTATTAGTATTAGTTTTATGATATGTTTTAGTCTAGATTTAGATCAAAATATAGGATAGGAATTTTGTATTTACCATTTGGCGACCATCCTACGGCCTAAATTCATATTGAAATTCATAATGTTATTTATGTCTTGTTGTTGGAATTTTTGTTTCTAAAAATTGATAGTGAACTTTAGTTTCATTTTTTTGCATTTATTGTTCAAATCTTGATCATAAGTTTTGTTCAAAAAGAAAATCTAAACAAAGTATCTAATTGTGATGATTTTGTTTTAATGCAAAAGTTTGTTTAGATTTGAATTAGAATGTGGAAAAATGGAAAATCAAATTATAACTAGAAGTCTAAGGAAACAATTAAATCAGGTAATAGTACACAAATAAGTGGAAAATGGTGTTGCCATCACTAATAATTTGAATGCAAATCAAATATATTAACAATTTGTAACACCTATAAGAGTTTTTCATTTAAAATAGAAACATAGGTGGACAGAAGAAAGATTTGGAGGCCATGGGCAACATCGATAATTCCTTATGAAGTGCAAACTGGCAAAGCACAAAGGTGCACTAACAATTTGCAACAAAATTCTTGGAGAAAATAATGTTAGATTGAAAATGCAAACTCATAAGTTGAGTTTAGATGAAGGAGTTGAAAATCTGAACCTCAATAGAGAGTTGTGGTGGAATCAGCAAATATAATGTAACAAAAATACCTCCGATGCTTTAATTCAAAAAAGAAGAATATAAATTCAACATGTCAGAAAGGGAAGAAGTAGTACCAAGGTACAAATCTATTTCACCTCCTTATTATTGGGATGGTCAAGATAATGAAAAGTTTGAACAAAGAACTCAAAATTTTGAACCTCTGATTCATTATGTCATTGAATAAAAAGCTACAACTCAAGGTATCAAAATGTCCAAAGGAGTTGAGTCGATACTTGTAAGTAAACAAGAAATTGTAGTCTCACCAAAATTAAAACCAACAGTAGTAGAAGGTGTACATGTGGTTATCAAAGTGAAGGATAGTGAACCCAAACATAAACAACAGAATGGAAACATTGTTAGAAGAGTTCCAAGGGATTAGAGCAGAGGAATTCATAGTGTGAACAAATTTCCAAGACCTAACTCTCCATGTTGCACATATAGCCATCAAATTGGACATCAAATCAATGAATGTCCATTTATTGAAGATAATGTGAGGCAAAGATTTGTTGAGCATTTCTAGAATCAAAATCCAAAACATGCAGGAGTAGAAAACCATGGATATGTTAAGCCAAAGGATCTATACCATGAAAAGGTCAAAATTCCAAATAGACTTAAAGAACAAATTTGGAGAGATAACATAGTGGAAATGAAAGCTCAAATTGTGGTAGATGTAGTACCTATTTTTGTAGTTCTTGCACCAAATTTGTTACATCACAACAATGTTAGAATTACCTATGCATGAACTTCCAATTTCAGAATGGAACTAATAAGATTTGTACCATTATATTTTACAGCAATGCTTCAATCTACGTTTACAATTATTGAAGTTCCATTTGTAACAACACCAGCCCATATTGTTGTTAGTATGAAGTCTAGACCCCAAACTCTAAGGGAAACACAACTTGTCAATGTGCATACAGAAATGCCTAAAAAGGCGAACAAAAATTTTGTTGGTTTTAGGGTTTAAGGTCAGCCATTAAATCCTAGACCACCAAGACCTCTAGGACCTCTAAGATATTTTGGATTGCTTGTAATGAATCTAGGTAGGGCACTATTACCACCAAACAAGCCTTATCGTCAACCACTTAACTACCCTAAATATGTGAAGGATTCTGACCCAAATGTTCATGTTAGAGTTTTTTAAATCGCCATTAAAACAACTAGTGAAACAAAAAATGTAGAAATTGTTAATCTCTTTAGTTTTACCCATAGAGATACTGTGTTTAATTAGTGTAACAATTACATGCAAAATTACCTAGATCATACTTTTTTAAAATTGCAATTAATTTTTTATAAAAAATATAAAAAAGTTCAAAATGATGAGCGAATCTATCTACAATTGAAGAACATGAAGCAAAGAAGAATGAAAGAGTGGAAGTCTATTATGAGAGATTATTGAAGTTGGCCAATAGTTTTCAACATAGGACAACATATAGTTTTTTGAATGTTGTTTTTTAATACAGATTACAACCATATCTATGTGTAGCAACAACAGGCATGAAGAGAAAAACCCTATAACAACATAAGGAAATAACTTTGGTTAATGAAGAAGGAATTTTTGAAGTAGAGGCTATAAGCAATCTATTAGTACCATATTAGCTCCTAAACCTTAAATAGTTATTGAGAAAACATGAATGTACTATACAAATTGTCACATGACAAATCATAATGTTGAAACCTATAGAGTCAAAAGGAAGGAAGGAATTTCTCCTGCAATTTCTGAAGTTATTATTCAATAGATCAAAATACATAGACCTATGGGGTATTATTCTTATATTTGTGGTGACACTGGACATAAAATCATAGATTGTTTTAAGTACAATGACATGCATAATATGTTTAAAAACAAAGGAGTGAATATTATAAAGAAACAAGCTATGGTAGAGCCCAAGGTTGCAAACCCTTTAGTTCATATAATGGATGTCAACATGGCCATCACCAGGAACAAGGTTATCAAATAATAGGTGTTTAAGGACAAAGAGCCAATCAAGAAAAAGTTTGTTGTTGACTAGGAAGAAGAGGAGAAATTACAACAATCTTTTGTCAAGACTATACATGAGATGCAAGTAGAAGACCCGCCAGAAAATCTAAATCAAAAAGAAAAAACACAATGGAATACAAGTTGGCCATGATTACTAGAAATGAGGTGCCCACAGAACTAATTGTATCACAAAGTTTATTTGCTAGTCCTATCAATAGAATTATGTCTATGGCACAAATATTTTAAGATATTAGTAAATAGATGTTAGAAACCACCTATACTTTGAGATTAGGTCAATTGCTGAAAATAGCACTAGATCTTAAAAAATAATGTGGCAAAAACAAAAGCCAGAAAAACCCAATATAAAAGTGATATCAAAACATAGTGTAGCCATAGTGGTTGAAACACATTTTGAAAAAGACACTACAACTATAGAGGTAGATAACCAAATGGCAATTATCCAAATACAAGTCAAGAAGAATTTTGTTGAGGATATTTTGTTAGGTGGAGGAGTAAGTGTAAACATCATAATAGAATACCTTATAACAAAATTAGATTTACCCAAACCAATACTAGCTCCATACCACCTCAGAATGGTAAATCAGAGTATGACCAGGCTTCTAGGAATCATAAAAAATTTGAAGATTCACATACATGGTATACCATATGTAGCCACATTAACTATTTTACAAAATAGTGTGGTAGATTCTAGCTATATCATGTTACTAAGAAAACCTTGGCTCAGTGATACAAAGGTTACACATGACTGGGGCAACAATGTCATTATTGTTCAAGGTAATGGAATAGTCAAAACAATATCACTTAACAAGAAATTGGGGGCAAAAACTAAAAGGCCTCAAGTACTTGTTTATTATGACTTGTTGGAAGGGCTAATAGATGAAAATGAAGATCTCATCTTTGAAACAAAACCAGAGCTATTTTCAATTGGTATAATATTTTACCAAAATAATTTTATGTAGGTTAAACCATCATTTCACCAACAAATGGTTGTTGGGAAGTGAATATAGGCAATGTTGTCCCTCCATATTCACGAACAAATGTAGGTGAATTGGAATGGAATTCCCCTTTGGCCAATAGTTGAACCATGAAGATTTTATGGGAAATGTTGTGAATAAATTTGTGAAGAGTTTAGTTGGGAAATGTTCCTTGAGTTATTTGTTAAAGGTTTTAGTCACAATTCATTCATCATCATTTCCTTGTATGTTTAGTATTCCAATGCTTCAATATGTCACTTGAGTCTGCACTACTTCAATGAAATGTATGAGAAAGAATCTTTGATATTATCATGATTGGTTTCCCAATTTTTTGTTTTGCAATTATGGGGAGGTGGCCATGGTTCTTCTCATAATGAATGTGTTTGATAATTGCATGTTTATCTTGGTAAGGAAAAAAAATCAACAATAATTGCCAACTTCCTTGCACCCCAATCTACTTCTGCTGTTGTAATCTTAGGTGAGGTTCTGCTTCGATCAACCTCTAGGTCACTAAGGAAAGGAACATCATCAAAACCAACAATTGTAGTCCTGGCTACCTTGGAGAAGGGTGGCAAGAGGAGGGGGAAAAAGAAAGGCAATCCTAGAACCCTGTTGTGAAGTCTACTTATTGAAGAAATAAAAGAGGATTGTGAGGTTGACTCCATCACTCGATCAACACCATGTGCTAATCCTTGTGTAAAACATTTGGTGTTGAAAATTAAGGGAGCTTTCTATCCCAAAGAGCTAGCATAGTAAAGCACAATAGAAATCCACCTTTTGGAGTAGTTGCATTTGCATCTCTCCTATCAAGTAGATGAACAAGAAGAACAAAAACTTTTATTCTAACAATTGTACATATTTCTGGAAGATGACCTAGTGGTGGGATTACATGTGGTGGACTCGCAGGTTGGGTAACTTTGGCAATCTGTTGCTAACCATACAAGAGAAGATAAAATGGGCAAACAACATGAGTGAGGTGGACCAACATCATAAGAATGAAGTTGAAGACAAAGTGGAAGAAATGCGGAAAACCATTAAGGTAAGTGACATCATGATTTCATTGCACCTAACTAATGTTTTTCTTTTGCACAAGCAAATAATTGAAAATACATTTTATAAAAAATATGTCTTATTAATGACAGAAAAGATTGATGAATGGAACAAATGTCATCATATGGAGTTTTTTTCAAAGTCTATTATTTCTATATCCCCATGCCTTAATTATTCTTCTCATGATCATGAAGAATGAATGCAAGACCATTTTATTTTTTCAATGATCAATTGAAAATTGATGTTATAAGTCGATTAAAGTTCCTTAGCTTTTGATGCCTATAAATGTTTATTATTTATAACATGGACGTGTTCACTTATTTTTAGCAAGATTTTTGAACTTGAAAATGTTTTTGGTACCACTTGGTTCAAGTCCATAAGGATTTGGATGTGGTTGAAAACATTGTTGCATTATGATTCATGTATCTTCTTCAGGATCCAAATCCAAATCATTGTCCTCTTGGTGATTTGGATCTTCAATCTACACCTCCTTTGTCAAATTTGATGAGAACAAGGATTTTGTAGCATTTATTCCTAGTGCTTCCATTTGAAAATGTGGAATCAAGCTCCAAAGTAAACCTATCTGTCCCCACCCTTTGTGAATCATTTTTTTCCTTTTGCAAATTTGTGTCCATGCATGAAACAACAACCACAAAGTTTAGGTTTAATTATTGACATGCAAAAATCAACTTTTGGATCTTTTTCTTTTAGGAATTAATCTTTGATGGTGCAAGATGTCCAAATGTGAAATTGTTTCTTAAACACATGCTTGAATTGGCATTCACTACTAGAATTCCTTTTTTTTACTAGAAATTTTGGTCACAAAAGACCCATTTTGGACATGCGTAAAAAAAACCTCCCAATCATTTTGGACAACTCATTTTGAACCTAGCCATTGTGATTGGGACATGTATTTTTTTGACCGAGCTTAAATTGGCATTTTTGACTAGTCATTTTGATTGGTACTTTTGACTAGTCATTTTGACAAATACTTTTGACTAGTCAAACACCATTTTGATTAAGCAAAATGCCATGACATTTAAAAAATGACCACCCAAGTTAAGTCAAGTGGCATCTAAACATTGTTCACCTAGGTTATGCCACATGGCATTTAAACATTAGCCATCTAGGCTATGCCATGTGGCATTTAAACATTGGCCATTAAATTATGCCACATGGATAAAAGCTAAATAACCTAGGTTAGACCTAAAATTAAATACCTACTCCTAAGGTCCCTATGTCTAAGAACCTATAATTTAAACTCCCAAGCCTAAGTCTAGGAGCCTATAATTAGTAACTAGGTATAAATCCTAAAAGTAAGTTAGGGCAACCTAAGTTATGACCTTTACTAAGCTTAAATGTACACCACCTAGATTAGGCCTACACCTAGATGACCTAGGTAGGAAAATCCTATTTTATTTTGAATTTAGCCTTTAAGGTTGAACCTTTTCAATTGGCTCATCCCAAGTGGCCTTCCTTTTAAAAATATTTCTTATGTCTTGGATGCTTATGGTGCATCTATTTATATTGCTTATCATTTGGAAAGGATGACAAACAATATCGAACAAACTTTTAGGAGGGAGAAACATTTTCATGTCCACACAACTTAGAGCCTTATAGTTCACACAACATTATTCCTAAATAATTACGTAAGATACATAAATTAAGTAAATAAATAAATAAAAAGATAGGTAAATATGTATGTTAATTAAGTTAAAATAAAAAATAACAATAGTTAATGTTTAGTTATTTAGTTATAATTAATAATTATAACCATATTATAAATCCTTGAATTATATGAAATATCAAGATAGTTACAATGTCTTATATTGATGATTGATAATTCCAACCAAATTATAACTAATCCTTACAAATTTGACATAATTCATGATATATTATCAACAATTTATTTGTAATAATTAATATTTAACTATTCAATTACACATTCATTAGCGTATTTTAGGTAAATAACTAGTTAACCAACTAGTAATTCATCATAGGTATATAAATGACCTACCTTAACTTATATAACTTAGTTACCTATAAACTAAAATATAGGTAAATAGGTGGAGTATAAGTAGGGTATGTATAAATAAATACACTTACGTATAAGTTAATTATATTTAGGTTATTTAGCCACATATTTACATTACATAAGTTAAATAGGTCGTTAATTTAACCTAGGAAAAATTAATTATGGCAAAACTAATGACTGGTAAATAATGTTTAAACCAACCACAATTAAAGTAATTATGGAAAAATAACCATGACTAAACTAATTATGGTGAAACTAACCATGAATAAAGTTAATTTGGCTAAACTAACCAATTAATAAATATTTTATGATTAAACTAAAAAAGATTGAACTAACCATGAGTAAAATAAATATGGTCAAATTAATTAAATAATAAATAATTTATCATTAAACCAATCGTGTCTAAATTAATCTTGAATAAAATTAATATGCCTAAATTAACCAATGAATAAACATTTTATGGCTAAACCAAGTATGCATAAATTAATTATGGCTAAAATAAATATGAATGAAATAATTATGGTTAAAGTCAAAATAGATAAAATATTTATGGCAAAATTAACCATGGCTAAACTAAAAATAGTTAAACTAACCATGAGTAAATAAATTTGGCTAAATCAACCATTGATAAAGTTAATATGGCTAAACTAACTAATAAATATATTTTAAATGGAAAAATTAATTATGCAAAAATAAATTTTGGCTAAAATAAACATGAATGGAATAATTATGACAAAATTAACCATTGCTAAATTAGAAATGGTTAAACTAACCATGAGTAAATAAATTTTGGTAAACTAACCACTAATAAAGTTAATATGGTTAAATTAACTAATGAATAAATATTTTATGAAAAAACCAACTATGCAAAAATTAATTATGGCTAAAATAAATATGAATGAAATAATTATGGCTGAATAAAAATGATTAAAATAATTATGGAAAAATTAAACATGGTTAAACTAAAAATGGTTAAACTAATCATGAGTAAATAAATTTGGTTAAACTAACCACTAATAAAACTAATGTGACTAAACTAACTAATGATCAAATATTTTATGACAAAACCAATTATGGAAAAATTAATTATGACTAAAATAAACATGAATGAAATAATTATGGCTAAAATAAAAATGAATAAAATGATTATGGCAAAATTAAACATGGCTAAACTAGAATTGATTAAACTAACCAAGAATAAATAAATTTGGCTAAACCAACGATTAATAAAGTTAATAAGGTTAAACAATTAATGAAAATATATTTTATGGCAAAACTAATTATGTAACAAATAATTATAACTAAAATAAACATGAATGAAATTATTATGGCAAAACCAACCATGGCTAAATTAACAATAATTTTAAATTAAATTACAGGTCAATTGATTATGGTTAAACTTATTACAGTAAAATAATAATATGTTAAAAATAAATATGGCTGATTTAGTTATGTTTATAGTAACCATGGTTAAATTCATTATGGCAACACCAACAATGGCCCAACTAGTATTGGTTAAATTAATTATGTTTAATTAATTATCATGGTTAAACTTACTAAGGTTAAACCAACTATCATTAAATTGACCATGGTTATACTAGTCGTAATTGCTAAATGATTTATGGTTAAACTAGCCATAATTAAATTAAATATGTCCAGAAAAATGATGGAATAATTAATTATGGATAAATGAATCATGGTTAAATTAAATATAGTTAAACTAACCATGGTTAAAACATATACAATTAAACAAACTATAGTTAATTGAACATGATTAAATTGACCATGGTAAATTAATTATGGTTAATTTTTAATTTTAATTAGTTTTTTCATAGGTAGTTGAACCATAATTAATTTCAATATAATCAATTTAACCATAGTTAAATAAACCATATATATAATTAATTTAATTATAATTAATTTGGTCATGATTCATTTAATTATAATTAGTCAATTTTTACATTTTTCAACTTTTTTTTAATTGGTCAAACATAATCAAAATGTTAAATGTGGTCCCAAGATACCCAACTAGTATTAGAATTTGTAATTGGCCCTTTTGATTAGGCTTATTTAATTACCTATTGATTGAAAATAATAGGTGTCCTTTCTTATTAGGGCACTTGCCAATTTGACTAGATTAGATGGTTTTATTGACTAGGCCACTAACCAATTTAACTAAGTGATATTTTTAAGTCCAATTTGACTAGATGTTCGATTTGATTAATTATCAAATTGGTCATTATAGTCAAATTGATTATTCAAAAAATACCCATTGTCATTTAAGCCCTTGGCCTCTAGTAAAAAATACACGTCTTCTAGCAAGAAAAATCCATCTAATCAACTTGGTCAATTTGAAAAAATAGGAATTCTAATAATGGTTGGAGGATCACATCTGCATGTTGAAGTTTGGAGGTACAATTTGCAAGTATAAACATTAAACATAAATGTGGATGTTGTGACTTGATCCATTGTATGAACTCCATGCTCTTATGAATTAACCAGAAATCTATTAGCCATACCATCTTTTGGTTTTGTGGCAAGTTCAATTCCTGTATTTCATTTTTGTGATAAGGAATTAAAATCCTTGCCACAAATTATTGGCAAGTTTCTAAGGTAGACCAATGATTAACAAAGTATGTCAAATGAAACCCTACTCCCAAACAATATAAAAAAATTGTCTTTTGCAACTTGTCTTATGCAACTAAAAAATGTCGCATGCAACTAGTTTGCAACTGCACGTGTTGCATGCAACTCCAAAATAGTTGCATGCGACATTTTTTAGTTGCATAAGACAAGTTGCAAAAGACAATTTTTCTAGTAGGGATGCCTTCCTTGGACTATTTTGAGGAAGACAACTTGTTGTTGATCTTGTAAAAATGATCTATAGGGGCAAAGAATTTCCATTAATCGTAGAGGATACTATAATAATAATTTGCTTCTTATCTTCAACCCTAAGAACATGTATGTCTTTTGATCCCTTCTTGTCCCATGTTTTCTCCCCACATGTAGGTACAAGGTGAATCCTTGTTTGATCCATGTTTATGACAAGTAATGTAGGGACATTATGTGCTTTTACAAGGTATGCCACCCTATGCGCAATCTTTGTTCCTTGATCTTCCCAATTTGGTGGTAGTTTTGTTGTAGCTATAATAACTGCTCTAAAGGACCAACCCAACTTGGCTTTCATGAACTTTCTAGACCACTCTAATGAAACTTTGAATGAACCATTTAGAAGTTCAAGAGCTTTGAACTCAAGAAAGCCTTGGATAATGAGTTGGACTATGGGTCCAGAAAGGGTTTGTCCATAAGCTTTAATATTTTGTAGCAAAGACATGAACTCATCTTTCACTTCTGGCCTACGATCTAGTATTGGAATGTGTTGTTCCATGATTGTAAAAGTTCTCCCCCTCTCTATTGACTTTTTACCCCTTGGTTTAAACTTTCCATTTGAAGTAAACCACTCTCCTAAAGAGGATTTAAAAAGCTTATCAAATGGGCTTAAATGTTCCCCTAGCTTTATATGGAATGCATGAAGATAATGTAAAACAACTTTGTCAAACTCCTATGCCTTTCCATTACAATTTGAATGTGAGGCCAAAGGTGTGGTGCAAACCATTAAGTGTAAGTACCTTTTCAACACTTTTTGGATTCTTGGTTGCTTGTCCTTTCTTCACTCTCTTACTTGATGCATTTGCCAAGTGATTGCAATGTCATGTGAGGTTGTAACTTTGATCGTCCAATTGGATGTTTGTTTCTTTCCATTGTTATTTACAAAGAAGCTTTTTGATTTTTCATAGCTAATTATTTTGCTTCATGTTGTAATGCCTCCTCATGCTTTGCTTTTCCTATCTGTTGGAACATATCAAAAATCATGGTTTGATGAGCCATGACTCCTCAACAATATGACAAACAACTTTACATTGAAAAAAATTGCAATGCTTGGAAAGAGAAAAAAAATTGAACTTGCAACTCTACTTATTGAAATGGATCTTGATCTTGATAGAATTTGTACACTACCTATTCATCCATGCATTTCAAGTAAATGTTTTCATACATCAAACATAATTCATTAATTTTTAATTTTTAATTAATGAAAATATTAATAATTTAAAAAATGAATGCATTTTTTGAAAATAATGAATTATTTGTTTTTAATGTGCTGAATTTGACCCAAGGCTACGATAGTTCAATATAAGATAATTCATATGGTGGCGGTGATTTTTCACATGCATACATAATTATGCATGAACATTTTGGTTTGTAAGAAAAAACACATAATATGCAAAAATGGGTTTCTAAAATCAACTAAACATGTTTTTTCACATTATTATTTCTTGCACATGTGACGTGCATCTAAAGCTAGAAATTCTGAACCTAATGGATATTTTTTAAAAAACCAAATTATTTAGTAAAGGAATCATTTTTCTTGTAACCCTTTGCTTCAAAATTTCAAGACTTTGAAATTTTCATGTGATTTTTGTTTCATCAAATTGACATAATGAACAAGTAGTTGCATGTTTTTCTTATATAAAAAGTTTGAAATTAGTTGTATCATTTTATTTCTTTTGCATTCCTTTAACAAAAAACTATAATATGAACACTTGATTCCTTTTGAGTCAAAGGACTCGAATAGCATCCAATAATTGTTGGAGTTTTTTTATAGCTTGTTTTTCCAATACTCTAATTATAGGAACACAAAAATACACCATAGTTGTAGAATACTAGACACTACAAAAATCTATAATTGTTCATTAAAGTCCTTCTTAAATTAGGCATTCCTTTTAGGTAACCCAATCGTGAATGGACCCTTGGTATAAAACCTTGATTCTCTAATGTTCTTAACATCACAATTGAGTCTTCCTATTGCTTCAAAAAATGCAACTAAAACATAAGACATGTATTGTTCATAAAATTATTATTGAACATTTGGGCATGTTATTATATGATTTTATACAAGTTTAGTTGTAGATCAAATTTATCTAAGCCATAAATATGTAGTTTATTAACTTTCATGTTTGGTTTACCATGATATGAAGTCTCAAAATGTGATATTCATACTATGGGATTGGCCAACAAGTATATATGGTCTTCCACATGTACATACAAATGCAAATAAAAAGCTAGGTATATTGGTAACAAAGTTCCAAGTTCATATTGTAATTCTACTTCCTTTGTCAACAAAAAGATGTTCATATTAAATTTTATATTTGTAAAACATATATGTATATTACTTGAGCCTACGAGTGTCTATATACATCATGGAGCATTTAACACTAATTATTTTGGCACTCATAATACTTGTTTGTGCCTATAATTTGGGATGACCATACTAAACACAAAATGAAAGAATTTGCAAAGATTGTAAACATGTTGTGATATGTTCAACATAACTAACGAATGAACAACGAGCAATGAGGAGGTGAGCATGATAAAATGTTTTTAAGAACATTTCATCCAACTAAATGGAATATCCAAAATATATTTTCATGCCACGTGGGGAAATATTCAACCATGTGACAAAAGTATTTTATGATGTGTTAGCAATATTGTTGCCATGTAGCCATAGTTAAGGTTAATGATTTCAAAAGCCTAGGTATAATAGACAATAGGCATTTTCATCATTATCAAATATTTATACATTGACAGTGATTAGAGCAAAAACCAACATGTTATCATGGAAATTAACCACATGTAAATAGTAAACATGAACATCACTTGTTGACATTAGCTTTTGATTTTCCATATTGTTCTATGTAATAAGCGTTTTCTACAGTATCATATATCTATACATTGATAGCAACTTGAGCAAATCCAACATGTTATCATAGAAATTAACCATGTAAATAATAGACATTCATCATTTGTTGGAGTTAACTTTTGGGTTTCCATATTATTTTATCCAAAATCCCAAATATATGTCATCATAGATTATGATTTATACTACAACAAAGAATCTACTAACAAAATCTTACTTTACATTGTTCAAAGATACATCAATAGGCCCCAGTGCATGTTGTGTTCTTTCCACTAGTAGAAATCTCCCCTTTTTTAACCAAAAGTTTTCAACTACATGACATTTGCAACTATGTTTCAACTAGGATTTTTTTAAATTTAAAATATAATTATGGCAATTTCCAATTGAGTTGACTCGTTTACTATATTGGTATATCGTTGAAAGCATTTTTCAATTGGGTGTTCATTTGCCAAATATTCCTAACATCAATAATGTTTCCAAGTTGAACTTCTAACTATGTTGGTAAACAATGTGAAGCATATTTTAAAACTAAGGGGCCATTTTTAAAATATTCTTGGCATCTAAGGTTCTTTAGTTGGCACATAGTCAATACATTAACTAGTGTTCAACTACTTTGAATGATAAAATGTACTAGAGGATGGATGAAATGCAATCTTGTTTAGAACTATCTCTGTCAACTAGGTTGAACAACTAACATGTAGTTTTAATTTTATACATATAATATTTTAATATTTGTTTAAAATTATGATAACATTAAATTAAATTTAAATTTTATTTGTATAAATGTTTTTTTTTGTGCATATAAATATTAAACTGTAATTTCAAAATAAAGTGTAAGGAAAATCTAAAATATATGTTAGTATTAATGTTTATGTTCAATACACATGTAATTTATTATTTCAATGTAGATCATTACAACATATTGAGTAATGATACATAATTAATAATATTGTGCAACTCTAATGTTTATTCAATTTTATACACATGATATTTTAATATTTGTTTAAAATTATGATAAAAATTTATTAAACATTAATGTACCCTATGTCATTAGCCCAAGTTTGAACGCATTCAATTGAATTTTCCTTCCAAACCCCTTTTGCAATTTGTTTGAATTTCCAACAATAATACCCACCAAAAATTCAATAATATTGTTCACATTTTTAATCTCAAAATTATGAAATCAACTTTATTAAATCAAACTTGGTGAGGGCTTTCTAACAATACCAAGAACGCCCCCAAATTCCAATATGGTTTTCAATCTTGGTTTTTCAAAAAAATCAATGAAAAAATGGTTCAATAGATTCCACACTATAGCTCCAAACATTCTAAACCAAGTCGGTGCACCCTTATTCATTAAGGACTTTTTGCTGATAAGTTCCATATCATAATTTAAGACATCGTGGTTTAGGAAATATCATTATGACAAAACAAAACAAACTACCTTCTTTCACGGATAGATAAGGTAACATGTGTTGTTGGCCCCAAGAATGAGCACATTCAACTCATTTTCCCTTCTAAACTCATTTTTTGTATTTGTTTAAGTTTTCAACAACAATATTAATTCAAAATTCAATATCTTCCACATTTTAAATATGAAAATTATGAAATAAATTTTATTAAATCTAACTCAATGACTACTTTCCAATAACACCAAATACACTGTTAAGAGAGTAGTTACTTATGGTAATTATTAATTAGCATATTTCTATTGACTTGGTTATTATATATAAGAATTAGTAGGTAGATAACATAGTTTTTATCACCATTTGAATTTGAATACAACATAAGACTTTTTTTCTTTTAGGTAGATTTTTGGAGAAGAGAAAGAGATGAGGGCCATTGTATCATTGAAGAACATGGAGCTTTAATGGAGTATGAGAGAAATATGTTTTGATTTCTAGAAAAACTTTGTTTCCATAGTCAAAGTTGTTATTTTGATGTTTGTTTTATCATACTTTCATTACTAGATTTTAATTATGAAATTAGTTCTAAGTAGATCTGAATGAGAAAAATTTGTTAATATTAGTTTTATTACATTTCAATTCATATTTAAAACTAGAATATAACATTAGAAATTCTATATTTACCACTTGGCAACCATCATAGGGTTTGAATTCAAGGTGAATATCAAAATGTTTTTTATGCCTTATTGCTGAAATTTTTATTTATATAAATAAATAGTGAACTTCAATTTCGTTTTTTTCATTTTTTTTCAAATCTTGATCATAATTATTTCTTCAAGAAATAGATCAAAACATAATAGCTAACTATGAGGATTTTGTTCTAATGCAAAAGTTTTGTTCATATTTGAATTAGGATGTGGAGAGATGGAAAATATAATTGTAACTAGGAGTCTGAGGAGACAATTAGATTAGGTTGTAGTACATGAACAAGTGCAAATGGCGTTGCCAATAGTAATAATTTGAGTGCAAATTAGGTAGATTAGCGGTTTGAAACACCTAGAAGATTTTCTTAGATGGAACATAGACATCGATGGACATAAAAGAGACTTGCAGGCCACATAACACCTCAGGTAGCACTAATTAATTATTCCTTGTGAAGTGTAAAGTGGTGAAACATAGAGGCGCACCAGCAATCTACAACAAAATTCTAGGAGAGTGGATCGTTAATTTGAAAATGCATATTCACATGTTGAGTTTACATGAAGGAGTTGGGAATTTGAACCTTGACAGAGAGTTGTGTTAGAATCAACAAATTTGATGCAACAACATGACTTTGATGCTATAATTCAAAAACAAAAACATAGACTCAACATGTTAAAAAGGGAGGAAGTGGTGTTCCTATAGCTGTAAGAGTGAGGTATAGTAAACCCAAAGTTAATCAACATAATGGAAGTATTATTAGTGGAGTTCCAAGGGATTGGAGTAGAGGAATTCATAATGTAAATAGAGTTCTAAGACCAAATTCTCCATGTTGCACATATTGCCATCAGATTGGACATCGGATTAATGAATGTCCATTTATTGAAGAAAATGTGAAGCAAGGATTTGTTGAGCATTTCTAGAATATGAATCTAGAACTCGCAAGAATAGGGAATCATGGACATATTGGGTTAGAGGATCTATACCATGAGAGGGTCAAAATTTTAGATAAACTTCGAAAATAGATATGGAGAGATAATAGAGTAAAAATTAGAGTTCATATTGTGGTAGATGTAGTACCTATCTCTGTAGCTCCTATACAAAGTTTGTTACATCAAGACAATATTGGAATTACCTATGCAGGAACTTCAAATTTCAGAATGGAACCAGTAACATCTATGCCATTATATTTTGTGACAATGCCCCAATTTATAATTACAGTTATTGAAGCTTTGTTTGTATCAGCGCCAATTAATACTATTATTGGTATTAGATTTAGACCACAAATTCCAAGGGGAACATAATTTGTGAGTTTGCATGAAGATATGCCTCAGGAGGTGAAAGGAGTTTTTGCTAGTCAACCATCAAATCAAGGAAGAGGTAGCTCAAATCTAGTAGGACCTCTAGGATATTTTGGATTGCCAATGGTGCATCTAAGTAGGCCACCATTACCACTAAACATACCTTATTGTTGGCCACTTAACTATCCTAAATATGTTAAGGATTTTGACCCATATGTTCATGTCAGAGTATTTAAAGTTGCCATTATAGCAAATATTGAAACAAATGATGCAAAAATTGATAATTTGGTCAGTTTTACACTTAGAGATAGTGTCCTAATTGTGTAACAATTATATGGGAGATTACCCATATTATATTTTTACAGAATTGCAGCTAGTTTTTGTAAAATGTATAGAAAAGTTGAGAATGATGAACAAATTTACTTACAATTGAAAAACATGAAGCATGATAAGAATGAAAGAGTGGAAATCTATTATGAAAGGTTATTGAAGTTGGCCAATAGTCTTCAACATAGGACAACAAATAGTTCTTAATTACTATTTTTAGGACTAGATTACAACCAAATCTATGTGTAGCAACAAAAGGTATGAAGAAAACAACTTTATAGCAACATAAGGAAGCAATTTTAGTTTGTGAAAAAAGAATTTCTGAAGTAGAGGCCATAAGTAATCTATTAATACCATAGAGTAGTAAAATAATATTAGTTCATAAACCTTAGACAATTTTAGAAAAAATAGGAATGTACCATACAAATTGTCACAAGGCAAATCATAATGTTGATACCTATAAAGTCAAAAGGAAAAAAGACCTTGTTCTTGTAGTTTATGAGGTTATTATTCAATAAATTAAAGTATAGAGGCATGTGAAGTATTCTTGTCATATTTGTGGTGATATTGGACATAAGATCATAGATTGTCTTAAGTATAATGATATGCAAAACATGTTTAAGAACAAAAGAGTGAAGCCAACAAAGAAACAAGTTGTGGTAGAACCCAAGGTTTCAAATCCTTCAGTCCATATGGTGGATGTGAATATGGCCATCACCAATAGCAGGGAATCAAATAATAAGTGTTTAAAGTAAGAAAGCTAATCAAGAAAAAGTCAGTTGCTAATTCGAAAGAGGAGTAGAGATTACAACAATCTTTTGTCAAGACTATTCAAGAGGTGCAAGCAGAAGACCCACCACAAAATTTAATTCCAAAAAAAAAAACATAGTGGAGTACAAGTTGGGCAAGATTGCCAGAATTTGAAGTGTCTACAAAACTAGTTGTATCACAAAGTTTGTTTGATAATCCTGTCAACAAAATTATGTCTATGGAACACATATTCCAAGATATCAATAAACAAATGTTAGAAATTACCTATACTTTGAGGTTAAGTCATTGTTGAAGATAACATTAGATCTTTAAATATGTGGTAGAAACTAAAGCCAAAGAAACTTAATGTTACCCAAATTTGGTAACAAGTTGATAATATAAGCAAGTTGTTAAACCTAACATGTGTCATAACTTGTTATTTAACCAAACTTGTAGTATTAACCTAACCAGTTAACTAAATTTAGTAGGTAATGATTGGGTTAAGAAGATAGGTTGACATGTTAATCAACAAGTAATTGATAAAACATGTACTTAACAGAACCGATAGTTAGACATGTAGTTAAGCAAGATGTACTTTTTGAAATTTTGGATTATTAGTCTAGGTACTGGCTAATGATTGTTTATAATGGTCAGTTATGACTGTTGTATTTTGAATTGGCTAGTATAAGACTAAGAGGACAAACCTATTAAGGGACTTTTTAGATTTCATTCATAATTATGTGTTTCACTCTTTAATTATGGAACATGGATCATTTTTCTTTTAGCCTATTTCCTTCAAGTTTGAGCAATTTGTGTACATGGTTTAGGATTTATAATAACTTAAGTTTTAATTTGTGTGTTGTATGTACCCATTGTTGTTTTAGGAACTTGTTACTAAGAAATCCAGAGGTGAATTATCCTTAATGGGAATAGAAAAACCTCATTAACATTTGGCAACCACGTAGTGGATTAGAATTCACAATCAATCATGCATAGAATTTTTGGTTAGATTTAGTATTTTAGTAGATCAAGTTTGAAAAGCAATCATGTTTCAAATTCTGATTTGTCACATGTTTGCTTGTTTTGTGTAAATTTTAGGATTCAAGTTTCTAATTTTGATTTAGTATGGAAATCTTAGGAACAGGGTGAGGTTAGTGTAGAGTTTTTGAAGATAGATAAATGCCCAATTTGTGAAAGAAGTTTTATACAAATTTTTGATTGTTGGGAGGGTTCGTTCTAGAAAAAATAATTCTATTGTTCAAAAGTAATGCAAAGGCTTTCCTATAACCTATTGATTTCAAAAAATGTCAAGAATAGTTATTAAAAGTCTTTTAAAATAGTTTAAACAAATCAGACATCCACCTGATCATGAACATGCACAAGAACAAGATGAACATCAAATGCAACCTATGGGAGATGAACCTATGAATGCACCAAACATGGATGCAACACACAGGGGAGATGACACACCCCCAATTCTTTTAAGGACTCAAATGTGAGTCCAAGTAGAAGACAACGGAAGAGAAAGGAGTCGGGGCACGCTCCCTAGTTCACAACACTTTGAGGGGTATAGGGGCGTGTTGGAGCTCCGCGATGGGACTAGGAAGAATTGACAAGCTTCACTCACTCACACGGGCCTGCACACAACCCACACAAAGTGGTTAGTGCATAGTTGGAGCACCTTTGGTGCTAGGACGAGCCACGGGCAACACGGACACACTAGATTCACCACGGCCCGGACTTGGGGGAAGCCACCACCTTCCCCCTTATAGTATACTCTATGGCTGGCCACGGAACCTACATCCAAATGGCTTTTCTCTCCCGGGACTCCCGAGTGGGAGTCCCAAAATAGCGTCGGTTGGGACTCCCGCAACTTTGGAGCCCCATAACATTGCGAACAGACCTCGGATCGAGATGTGGTTTAAAGCAAAGTTATAGCTCTCATCAAGAACTTTCCAACGATATGTTGCATGCCTTCTGCAGCCACGTAAATCGAATCGATTCTTGATTTTTTTTGGTTCGGAATCAAACTAGCAGTTTGACTCCCAACCCTTCTTTCAGATGTCCAAATGAACAATGTGAGCCCATTTTAGACATTTAAGTTCCAAAAGCTTTCCAATGATATAAAGAACGCCACAAGACATTGAGTTTTGACCCCTGAAATTGCTTTATGAAGTTTTGGGAGTCCACCGGGACTCCATCTCCTAAAGTGGGAGTTGCCTTGGGAGTGTGACGATTCACTCCCTCGTACTCCTTCACATTTTCTTACACTCCTAGGAGTATGTGACGTGACTCCTGGGCTTCTTCTTGGCCCGCAACCTTGTAACCCCTTTGCCTTGGTCGCGAACCCAAAGCTAGGTTTGCAACATGAGAAATCAATAAATAACATCAAAATGTAATAGAACCAGTTAGAGAAACCCAATAGCACTCTCAACCACTCATCAAAAAACACCATGAACAATAACCCAACTAAGGGTGGTGAGTGTTCATAATGATGCAAATCATGAACTTGTTCAACCATTTAATGAGGTTATATTTGTTCAACAACCATGGCGATTTGCAATTCTTACAATCTACCCAAAATCGATGCATCTACACTAATTACAACATCTACTGGTTTTCAAAACCAACCATCACATATCAACATTCATTTAGTACCCACTAATTTGAAGATGGAATGACTTCACCTACCCAATAGGTTGGAGCAACTTCGTCATATTGACCAAAGACTATATATTCAATCAGTTTCTATACCACATGTTGAACCCAGAGCAACACCCATAGTTGCTCGACAAGGAGTTGTTTATCCACAAGGCATTTGGCTAGTGAGATCAGTACCTGGTCCAAGTGAAAGATCACAAGTTCCACATCACAAACTAGATTCAAGAGCAAACCAAGGTGTTGGAACTATAACCTATCCATATTGTTATCAAATGGGACACTTGTTCAATCATTGCCCATTTGTTGATGATAGATTAAGTTAGTTACTTAGGGAGGAGGTGATGAATGTTCATCAACTTGTTTTTCCAACCACTATTATAACAATACCCAATATGTATGTATTAAGAACTCAAACCATGAATCCTAGTACAATTCATACAATAATACTTATTAATTATTAGACAACATGGTCACAACTTGTTACACCAATTGTACCAAGTAAAACCAATATGCTACCTATTTCAACATACCCAATGTGGTATAATGTCATACCCCCTTTTGTGCCTTTAGATCCTAGTTTATATTGAACAAATCCAACTAGAACAAAGGACTTGATTCCTTTATCTTTAGGAATTATACCGATTCTGTACTTGAGAATGTGTACCCAATACCTAAACAACATGTTGTACCACAAACATATATACCATATTCCGTAAGCAATTAATTTCCTATAGTGGTTCAACCAATGACTAACAAGGATAGATAACTTGTTCAGCAACCTGTTATTACATCAACACCAACCACTATACAAGTTATTATTAGTTTACCAACTCATATACCCAAAGGTTCTAATCACCAACTACCAAATGGAAGACAACCTGGATATTCACCTAGAGGAGATCCATCAAAAGAACCACCCTTCAATCCAACTATTGGATCTTTTGGATGGCCAACACCTAATCCATGCATGTTTATACCACCATGGTATTAACCACTTGTTGTGCAACTTATTTTAGAACCAACCACTAAGCTACCATACAAGAAGTTACAATACCCATCCTATGTCAAAAACATTGATCCAAATGCACACATTAGAGTATTCAAGAAAGCCATTAAAGCTAATGGTGAAACAATGGAGGCTTACATCATTAACATGTTTGGTTTTACTTTTAGGGATAATATTTGTGAATAGGGTGAAAACTACGTTCAAGACCATCCAAATTGCACTTTTGAAGAGTTGGAACAAACATTTTGTAAGCGATTCAAAACTTTAAAGAATGATGAGGAGGTCTACATGCAATTGTGTAACATACAACAATAAACTGTTGAACATGTTGAGGTTTACTATGAACGCCCATTGAAATTAGCTAATTATTTACAAGTTAGAGCAACAAATGTTATTCTCACCACTGTTTTCAAGGCAGGTTTAGTACCTTACATAAGATTAGCAACTACAAGTGTGAAGAGAAATATTTTAATTGAACACAAAAAAACTACTATAGTATGTGAGGAAAGTGGAACTGTTAGTTTGAGTTACAATGATTTAGTAAATACACTAGAGGTTAATACAGTAGTTAAACCTGTGATACCAAATGTTACAATTAAATCAACATTAACTTGTGCCAATTATGGTAAAACCAGTCATTCAGTGGAAACTTGTCATAACAAGAAAAGAAAGTTACCAATGTGCCAATTGTTATAGTTAAGTCTACAAAACATGTAGTAGGAACAAAAACCCAACTTGTTAAATCAGGAAAAATACCTATTCGTTATCCCTGTATAATTTATTTTAGCATAGAACATAGATTCAAAGAATGCCCCAAAAAAATTGAAGTATAGAACATGTTAAGAACTAAACTTGGTAGTTATAATGCCACGACAACACCTAAACCATCTAAAATTGATAATGTGACAGTTAATCTAGTAGCTGCTATTGCCACTTGTAGTCAATAGTTAGGATAACAAGTGTTCAAGGAGAAGGAGCTGGTTAAAACTAAAGGGGTTGAAGAATGACAACAAAAAGAACGTTTACAAGATTCTTTCATTGAAACTATTAGAGAACTACAACATAATGGGGATGAAAAACAACCTACTACTATCAATGAGGGTTCATTGTAGAGTAATTGGGTTGGATTGCATGATAATTCGACCACAACTCAACTAGCTATAAATAATCAAACTAGTGAAGTGAATCAACAACTTGTCATTTCAAAACATGTTACTATAGAAAAGACGTTAGAAGAAATTTAAAAAGATATCAGTAAACAAGTCTTGGAGACCAAATATACATTGAACTCGGGACAATTATTGCAAGCGATCCCTGATATCAAACGTTACATTTCTAACCCGATACCATCAAAACCTATTTTACTAGAATTGGTAGTTGCATCAGTTGCCATTGATCATCAAATGGCAGTAATAAGGTTCAAGTAAGGAAGAACTTCATTGAAGACATGTTTCTAGATGGTGATTCTAGAGTTAATATTATTACGAAAAAATTGAAGGTATAGTTAGGTTTGTCAAAACCAAAACTTGCATCTTGTAACTTGTGTATGGCTGATCAAACCATTGCAAAACCTTTAGGTTTGATTAAAGATCTTAGAATTTTTGTTCATGGGATTCCCTATGCAATGATTTTTATTGTAATTTAGAGTAATGTGTTAGACTCTAGCTATTCTATGTTGTTAGGTTGTCCTTGGTTAAGGGATGCTAAAATGTCTCATGATTAGGGCAACAACACTATTATTGTACAAGGAGCTGGTATAGTTAGAACCATACCCATTACTAAAAAACTTGGAGCACCAACCAAGCGTCCAAAAGTATTATTTTTGTTATGATTTCCATTCTGGAATATCTGACAAAAAAAAGGATTTGATGTTTACTACAGAACCATGTTTACATCAAATTTGACTGTTTTTAATAGGATCCATAGTTGTTCTTACATAAATCATGTCAAATCAGCAGGTTTAAATTTAGTTGAATAAGTTAATAAACATGTTGAACCTATGTCTAAGCCACATGTTTTGTCTAATATACCTATCAAACCAATGCTTGTACGACCTGTTAAGATAACTATACCCCTTGATACTTTCCAACAACATTTACCAGAGACATTTTTCCAACCTAAAATAGGAGAAATGGATATTGACAAGATGCTTGTTCAAATCAGGGTTCAAAACCTTCGTTGACACACCCCCAAACTGCTCAAAAAACCTAAAGGTGGGTCCTAGAGCAAAACAACGGAAAAAGAAGAAAGTAAGGACACATTCCCCAATTCGCAACACTTCGGGGGTAGGAGGGTGTGTTGGAGTTCTGAGATGGGACTAGGATGAACTCACAAACAAGAGTTCAAGATGAGGCCAACTTGCACAACCAAGAAAAGAATGTGGTTAATGCAAGTTGAATGGAAATGGTGTGATAAACTTAATAGGGACAACCTCAAGCACAAGCTTTACACGGCCCGTAGCCTTTGGGAAGAGGCATTGAGCTTCATCCCTTGCACTCTCCCCTATTTGTGAGAGTGCGTTTCACACCTAAACACACTTTTGACCTCATGGGCCCTTGCACTTCACACTTAGTTATGAACCCAATGTTAGGTTATGACATTCACATTGCAGGATGGATTTGTCATTGAAAAAGAACAATTGACTAAGATCAATTTGGGTTCTAAACACTACTAAATTTTTTTTCTTTTGCAATTTGTTTTATGCAATTAAAAAATCTCACATGCAATTATTTTGGAATTGCATGTGACATTTTTTAGTTGCATATGACAAGTTGCAAAAGACAAAATTTCTAGTAGTGAAAAAAAACCTGCAATAGGTTAAAATTAGTGTAGATCTGGAACCTATTGTTAGTCATCAACTGATTGAATTATTAAAGGAGTTCAAGGACATTTTTGCTTAGACTTACAAAGATTTGAAGGGAATACCACTTAACATAGCTCAACATTGGATTGAGTTGGACACATCAATACCATTTGTTCATCAAACAAGGTACCAGTTAAATTTTAATTATGCAACCATTGTCAAATAGGACATTAACAAATTGCTTGTTGCAGGGTTTTATTAAACCTATTGAAGAGGCTACTTGGTTATCACCTATAGTTGTAGTGCTTAAGAAAAATGGGAAATTTAGAATTTGTGTGGACTTCTGAAAGCTTAATGCAACTATTAAGAAGGACCCATACCCATTACTTTTTACTGATGAAGTTATTAACATTGTAGCTGGACATGAGGTTTGGACATTTCTAAATGATTTTTCTAGATACCATAAGATTTCCATAGCATCAGAAGACTAGTAGAAAATTGCCTTTGTTGCTGATTAAGGGGCTTTTGTATGGGTTGTAATGCCTTTTAGGGTAAAAAATGAACCACCTACTTATCAAAGGGTAATCATCAAAAGCTTTTTGTGACTACATTGATGTGCTCATGAAGATCTTTTTAGATGATTTTATTATTTTTAGTGACCTTTCCACTCATTTGGAAAAATTCAAAAAATGTTTTCTAAAATGCAAAGAGTATGGCATTAGTTTGAATCCAAAGAAATGTGCCTTTATGGTATGCCCAAGAACCATTTTAGGATTCATAGTTTCCAAAGAAGGGCAGACATTTGATCCAAAAAAAATAGAGGCTCTAGTCAAAATGCCAATGCCCAAAACACCTCAAGAGATTCAAGTCTTCAATGGAATGGCCTAATTTTACAGATGTTTCATCAAGAATTTTGCCTCTGTTACGGCACCAATCACCAAGTTACTTAGAAAAACTAAAGTGTTCGAGTAATTTGTTGAATGTCAAATCCCTTGGGAGGATATAAAAAACCATTACATTCAAGCTCCTATACTTATTAATCCTAACTGGAAATTGGAATTTCACGTTCACACTGATGCGTTTCAATTAGCATTAAAGGCCATATTAGCCTAAAACCCAACATGTAAAATAGATCAACCTGTTATATACTCATCAAAATAATTTTATTATGTTGAAAGAAATTATACTACTATAGAAAGGGAGGCTTTAAGTATGGTTTATGCCTTACACAAATTTAGGCATTACCTATTAGGTAACATGTTTACATTCTTTATGCATCACATGGCTTTAGTATATTTAATTAACAAGCCACAAGTTTCTAGCAAGTTAGCTAGATGGTTCCTATTATTTGTGGAGTATGATTTCAAAATTGTTTACAAACACAGTAGATCCCATCTAATGGCAAATGCATTGAGTAGATTACCCAACCGCATTGAACTTGTTGGAATACCTAATCAAGGTAGTTAATTTAATTCTACTGAATAAAACTATATTATTACAAAAGAAAGGCTTTAACTATGGTTTATGCCTTACACAAATTTAGGCATTACCTATTAGGTAACAAGTTTACATTCTTTGTGGATCACATGACTTTAGTATATTTAGTTAACAAGCCACATGTTTCTCATAGGTCAGTTAAATGGTTCCTATTATTTTTTTAATATAACTTCAAAATTGTTTACAAACCTGGTAGATCCCATCTAATGGTAGATGCATTGAGTAGATTGCCCAACCACACTAAACCTATTGGAGCACATGATCAAACCTGTGATGCTCACATGTTTACGTTCCAACTTAAGTGGTTACAAAATGTGTATGAATACCTATTAGAAGGAATGATGTTAGAAAGATTTATAACATCCCAAAGGTAATATTTAGCCCAAAGGGTTAAATGATTTATGCTTCAAAAATGAGTATTGTATTAACACACCCCTAAACTCCTCATAAGATTTAAATGCGAATTCGAAGGTGAAAAATAGCGGAAGGAGTGGGGATACGCTCCGTAGCTCGTAGCACTTTGGGGGTAAAAGGGTGTGCTAAAGCTTCGAAATGGGGAGTAGGACAAATGACAAGCATGTCAATTATTCACACGGACCTACATAAACCAAACAACAAGTTGGTTAATAATTGGGACATTTTTGGTGCATGAATGAACCACGGGCACACACAAACTCACAAGACTCACCCAAATGGGGGCTACACCCAAATGTCATTTTGTCTTGGGATTTCCAAGTTAGGAATCTCGAAATTCCCGAAATTGAGACTCTTGACATTTTGAAGGGCCATAACTTCTTGTGCAAACCTTCGATTAAGCTTATGTCTAAACAAAAGTTGTAGGTTTCGTCGAGCATTTTTCAACGATATGTGGCACGCCACCTACATGGAAATAAATCAGGGCGATTTCCAACTTTTAGTGGTCAGGAGTCAAATTGGCAATTTGATTCCCAACCCTTCTTTTGGCCATAACTTGTGTTTTAAGTACTCAAATGGGCCATGCAAGTTCATTTTAGATATCTAAGTCTCAAGAACTTTTCAATGATATAGGGAATTTTTCAATCCAATGAATTTTGACCCCTGAAATTGTTCTTTGAATATTCAAGAGTCCATTGAAACTCCAATTCCCAAAATGGGAGCCCATTTGGGAATGTGTGGGCTCATTCCTTCACATTCTCTTACACTTTTGTGAGCATGAAATGCAACTCCCGGGCTTCACTCTCGACCCACACCTTTGTAAGCCTTTGCCTTGGTCGTGAGCCCAAGGCTAGGGTTGTGACATGTACAAATTCGGACAAGATAACAGGTTTTGTCGAGTTTTGCAACTAGAATAGGTATGCACAATTTTGCAAAAATTACATGGAGGAGTTATAGGAAGGTATTTCTTTTTTGATATCATTGTGCGAAAGATCCTAAATGTTAGTTATTGGTGGCCAATAATGAATCGAGATGTTTATGAATATTATCGAACTTGTGACTAATGTAAGAAAACAGGTAACCTATTTGCCCAAAACTTAGCCAAATTAGTTACCACATTATTTGAGGAACCATTTTAAAAATGGGGATTGGATTTTATTGGACTTGTCAAACTTGCAAGCAAATTGTTAAGCAACTAGTACGTTTTGGTAGCCATTGATATGTAACAAAGTAGGTGGAAGCTTGAACATTCCTCACCAACACTGTTGCATTAACCGCCAAGTTTTTATATGAACACATTCTTACAAGATTTGGATGTCCATTAACCATTGTGACCGATCAAGGTACCCATTTTATCAATGATGTGATCAAATACCTTATTGACAATTTCATTCTTAGACATACCAGTTCTACTTCTTATTAATCACAAGGAAATGGACAAGTTGAATCTACAAACACTACTAGAAATTTTGTCTTTTGCAACTTGTCTTATGCAACTAAAAAATCTCACATGCAACTATTTTAGGGTTGCATGCAACATGTGCAGTTGCATGTGACATTTTTTAGTTGCATAAGACAAGTTGCAAAAGACAAAATTTCTAGTAGTGAAATAAGGTTTTTGGAACCTTACTAACCAAACTGGTTAATGAAAATAGAAATGATTGGGATGAACACCTTGCCACAGTCTTGTTTTCATATTAAACCACTTACAATGTTAGAACTAGTCATATCCCCTTTCAGCTGGTCTATGGGTTACATCCATTATTACCTACAAAATATTTGTTACCATCTAAACTTAGTGATGATAGAAATCCACAACCTATGAGAGTCTTAACCAGTTGATTATTTGAGTTAGAAAAACTACAAGAAAACAGGTTGATTGCACATGATTTAGTTGCTTCTAACAAGTGGAATAAATCATTGTGGTCACAGAACCTATATTGAAACCAAGTTTGAATTTGGAAACTTTGTAATATGGTTTCCAGGGGCCGTTTCCAAACATGCTCCCAAATTTCAAAAACGATGGTTTGGACCCTATTAGATACAATATTGTTTACCCAGTAATATCATTTTACTTGTCACCATTGATAAGTTTGATCCTAACCCAATGCTTGTTAACATTAACAAGTTGAAGCCATACATGTTCATTGAAGAAAAAAACTTGCAACTTGTATTGGTTAAACTTGGTGACTTGGTCACTGATGAACTTGTTCAAACCATAGAACCTATACCACTACTGGTTGAACCTAAAGATTTTCAACATGTAAGGTTTGAACTAGTTAATAATCATTTGACACCTAGCAACATTAAAATAATAGATGTGTTTGTTCATCATTATCATAACTTGCTTGTTTAGGACAATAATGTAGTGATGAGTAATGATGCAAATGACATGTTTGGAAAGACACTTATCGATGCCTACCTTTTAGGAGTTTTTAACCCTAAAGGTTATGTCCGTGCACAACCACAGAATCATTTTTGCATGAAGTAGTATAAAAAACTATCGCGTTTTTCGTTTTCTTCTTCATATTAGGAGGGGCCATGAATGAAATTACTTTAAAGAGGTTAAGACGAGAAGCAAGAGAAAAGGAGGTTAAAAGGAAAGCTGAGGTTTTTAGAAAAAACAAATTGAAAAAGAGAGAGTGAAACATGTTCAACTAACTAGAGCAATTTATGTAAAACCGCTTGCTTCATGCACACCTACAATAGAAGAAATTAGAATTTTTGAGCAAGAACAAAGAAGTAGGGAGTTGGAAGAGGAATTAAAAGCAACATTGAACTTTATAAGGAAAACCACTACTTCTACGGCAAAACCAATACCATAGGTTATTGTTATTTCATATTCAAAGGAAGAAGTGGAGGTTGGACCTCAACTTGTTGTTGAAGCACAATTACAATCAATCTTTGCATTAAAACCTATGGAAGAGGAGGAATTGCAACAACTTGTTGTCTAGGAATAACCACAACTAGTTCTTGCATCAAAACCTGTGGAAGAAAAAAAGTTGCAACTACTTGTGACTAGTGGAGAAGTATTTCTCCAAGAAATCTTTGAAGAAGGACTTATTCCCAACATTATTCCTCAACGCCCAAGATCAGGAACAAGAATATGATAAAGCGAAAAGGCAAAGTGCATGTAAAAGAACAGTTGAAAAACCTATTAAAAAGAAACTAGTGTTCAAGGCAAAGGAGAGTTAGAAGATGTTGCAATGCATGACAATGGAATCCAACAATTCAAATGGGCTAGATGAGCTAGTTTGGAGAGCTTGTTCAACCTATAGTGGACATGTTATGCAACTTCTTACGAACCTAGGAAGCAATGAGAGATGGAAGAATTCTAGGGCAAGTACATGGTCAAGAAATTCTCATTGATCAAGTACTAATTCATGAGCAACTTGGAATTTCCAAGGAAGGAACAGTAGATGTTGCTAATGCAACTTTTGAAGAAGCCAAAACCGCCTTGAAAAAAATTACAAGACCACATGCTTTTGTTGAGAATGAGCAATGGAGTGTAGTGCGCATGAAAGAGGAATTTCATGCAAGATTTGCAACTATTTTGCAAATTTTGTATTAAAGGGAGAGGTTAGCTTATTTTAACAATTAGATTGCCATCGCTTTTGACCTAGCCAATAGGGGGCAACCTATTAATTGGTGTTCTATAGTGTTAACCCAATTATTGGTTGAATTAACTCACTGGACTAAACATCAGGAAAAGACAATAGTTAACCTGATTTTTAATAAGACCAGAGCAGATAATTATTACTTAGGACCTATTTTAGACATTTTGTTTAGGAAGTGGTTCCTTTTGTCCAAGGTGCCTTCATCAAGAACAATAACTCCAAAAGAACATGTATCACCAACTAGTTAAGAGCACCAGGTTGCACAACAACAATAGGTTTCACCTGAACATGTTACTAGGGAACAGTTCTTGAAAGAAAGAAGACTAGCACACTCAACTACAACATCACCTTTACCCACACGTTAATCCCATTGACTAAAAACATGTATAGAACCGCCTATGCCAAGGGACAAGTTAAGCCTTGAACTTGTTACCTCACCACCAAGAAAGAAGTCCAAGATTAATTTTGGATCACCTATTAATGATTCAAAAGAGAATGAAGAGTTGACCTATTCATATGAGATTGGAGGTAAGGGAGGAGAAGAGCTTGCGGCAACAACTATGCAGCGCAACATTGAGGAAGAACCTGAACCCAACCTAGATCAGGTAATTGATAACATTCAAGTTGAACTTGTTGTGTCTATTGAACTTGTAGTTTCCATTACAAAACTTATAGTTATAGCTATAAAATCATTTCAACTTATTCAACCTGAAGTTGAACCTATACAAATAAAAAACCCACAATTTTAAAATTTTCAACATGTATTAGTTTCTAGTTATAGCTATAAAATCATTTCAACTTATTTAACCTGAAGTTGAACCTATACAAATAAAAAACCCACAATTTTAAAAATTTCAACATGTATTAGTCTCTAGTCATTCCCTAGAGACTTTGAGACAAATTAACATGTTTTTAAAACAAGTTGTTCAAAATGCTACAACTTGGTTAGGAACATTACAAGAACTATCAAACCTTATAGTTGAATTTGAAAAAGTCAAGGAAAATTTGTCTGAAACCCATAACCACCTATAAACATGTAGCCAAGAGCTAGAAATAGTGCAGAGAACTTTGAAAAACCGTGACAATAACTAGTCACGGTCAAAAGGCAATTGAATGAGGTCTAGCATGAAAACTAGAACTTGTCCAATAAGTTGAATGAATCAGAACAAGCTACTAAGAAAACTAAGAACATGCAACAAAAATATGTTCAATTCAACTAGCTCAATTAGAAGACCCAAATTGATTTGACTCATCTCCAAGCTGAATTGGAGTGGATGATGAAAAATTATGTCAAAATGGAGGAGTCCAATTTGGAACAATAGGTTATCATAACTGGTTTGGAGTGTACCTGTCAAGATCTCAAGGAGCAACAAGTAGATGCCCACATAAAATTTGACAGGGAGAAGCAAAGTGTTACTGCTCAAATCCAAAACTGGAAACGTCAATATGAGACATCCAAGGTACAACTGAACAAACCTAGCCCCATTCCACCTGTTAAAAAGAACAACATGTTGAAGGAGTTTGAAGAGTTATTGTTAGACAATACCTTATTCAAGGTGTAGAACCAAGCCTTGGAAAATAAAAACCCCAAGTGGAAATAGTGGTGGCAAATTGTTCAAAGGTTCACAAAGGAGCATATTCAAAATAGTATGGAGTTGGTTTGCTCTGATGAACAGAGTTATCAACTTGAGCTACAAGCCTACAAAACTACTTTTCCTAATTTTAAGTACGAACCATCAAGTTTTGTGTTTGTGAAAATTGGAACCAGTAGCAGAGTTCTAATAATGCCATCTTATGGTACGACATGTTAGTAAATTGGTTAGTCCACTAAAAGGTGGAATAGGTTTAGAAATCATACCCTTACCTGTTTAGACTTTTATTATACATGTTCCAATAACCATTGTTGTCAGTCAACCTATGGAAGGCAATGAGAGACTTGACAAGAAACATGATGAACTTCTTAATCCTACATATATTATACTAGACACTAGATTAGGGTCTTTGGAATTCTTATCTATTAGTGTACATTTGACCCCACATTAGATAGGTATAGGTCAGGAGGTTATTTTGATATCAAATACCCCACATGCTTCAGAGGTATTCATAACACCCATAATGACCTTTGAAAACATGTTTGATCAATAAAAGACCATAACACCAACCGATCTTCAACTCTTGAATCAAGTTGAACTTGGGGAGGTAACAGGTGTTGAACTTGTGAAAGAAGTCATAAGTCAACTGGTTACATAAGGCTAAATTTAACCTAAAACTTTAAGTTAACATTTCAAGGACAAAATGTAGATTTCAAAGGGGGACAATGTTACCCAAATTTGGCAACAAGTTGATAATATAAGCAGGTTGTTAAACTTCATAAATGTCATCATAACTTATTATTTAACCTAACATGTAATATTAACCTAACCAATTAACTAAACTTGATAGGTAATGATTGGGTTAAGAAGATAAGTTGAGATGTTACTCAATAGGTAATTGGTAGAACTCGTACTTGATAAAACCAATAGTTGGACATGTAATTAGGCAAGGTGTACTTTTTGAAATTTTGGATTGTTAGTCCAAGTACTGGTTAATGACTATTTATAATGGTCAATTATGACTATTGTATTTTGAATTGGCTAATATAAGACTATGAGGATAGACTTGTTGAAGGACTTTTTGGGTTCATTCATGATTATGTGTTTCACTCTTCAATTATGGAACATGGATCATTTTTTTTCAGGCTATTTCCTTCAAGTTCGAGCAATTTGTATACATGTTAGTTTAGAATTTGTAGTAGCTTAAATTTTAGTTTGTGTGTTATATGTACCTATTGCTACTTTAAGAACCTGTGGCTGAAAAATCCAAAGGTTAATTAACCTTAATGGGAATATAAAAACCCTGTCAACATCTAATATAACTACTAAGCAAATATCAGAGCCTAATGTAGCCATAATGGTTGAAACACATTTTAAACTAAACATAACAACTATAGAAGTAGATAACCATATGGTAGTTATCCAAATACAAGTTGGGAAGAACATTGTTGAGGATGTTTTGATAGACGAAGGAATAATTATGAACATTATAATAAAAAACCTCAAAACAAAGTTAGGTTTGCCCAAACAAAAGCCAACTTCGTACCACTTTAGAATGGCAGATCAAAGTATGATTAGGCCGTTAAGAATCATAAAAAATTTGAGGATTCACATACATGGTATTCCATATATAGCCACATTTAATGTTTTGAAAAACAATGTGGTAGATTCTAATTATTTTATGTTGTTAAGAAGACTTTAGCTCATAGATGCAAAGGTTACACATGATTAGAGTAACAATGTCATTATTGTTCAAGGTAATGGAACTGTTAAAACATTATCAATTAATAGGAAATTGGGAGTAGAAACAAAAAGCCCCCATGTACTTGTTTGTTATGACTCGATGGAAGGGTTAATAAATGAAGAGGAGTATTTGATCTTTGAGATAGAACCAAAATTGTTATCAATTGGCACAATTAGACTTTTAGAATAAACAATTTCATTGTTGAGTGTTGGAATGTCAAAATTAGAAGCACTGAAAAATCTAATCAAGAGCAAGGGACATTAGATCAAACAACTACAAAAGTGGTGCCTTCAACTTCTGTGTTAGACAAGAAGTTTCATTGGAAGACAAGGTTTATCTAAAAACTTATTACCATCATAGCCAAGATGATATTCAAGTGGATGAGACTTCGGCAAAAATATAAATATAAAATCTTCAGATAGCAAATTGGACTTTGATTGAAGAATAACAACTTGTTAAGTTGAATCTTAGTATAAAGGCAAATCCATAATACATCAAGGTTAATTCACAATTGATAAAGGAGAAGACTAAAAAGCTTCATATGTTACTTAAGGAGTTCAAGGACGTCTTTGCTTAGACTTACAAAGATTTGAAAAACATACCTCTAAAATTAGCTCAACACAAAATTGAATTGGATACCTCAATACCAGTAGCACATCAAAAAGGTACAAATTGAACCCTAATTATGCTACAGTTGTCAAACATGACACTGACAAATTATTAGCAATTGGATTCATTCAACCAGTAGAGGAAGTTACATGGTTATCACCCATAGTGGTATTGCTTAAAAAGAATGGAAAATTGAGAATGTGTGGATTTTAGAAAGTTGAATAAGGTAACCAAAAAAAATCCTTATCCTTTGCCCTTTTTTTATGAAGTATTGAACATTGTAGCAGGGTATGAAGTTTATTCATTTTTAGATGGATATTCAAGATACCATCAAAATTCTGTAGCCTTTGAGGATCGATACAAAACAACTTTTGTAACAAATTGGGGAACTTTTGTTTGGATGGTGATGCCATTTGGTGTAAAAAAATGGGCCACCAACTTTCTAAATAGTAATTAACAAAGCCTTCAGAGACTATTTAGACCAATTCATGAAGATATTTTTGGATGACTTCATAATTTATAGTGATATGGAAAGTCATTTAATGAAGCTCAGACTTTGCTTTCAAAAATGCAGAGAATATAATCAATTTCAATCCAAATAAATGTGCTTTTATGGTATTTTCAAGACTGAATTTAGGGTTCATAGTTTCCAAGGTAGGAAAAATATCAAACCCTATGAAAGTTCAGGCAATAATGAATATGCCAACCTACAAACCCACAATAGATTCAAGTTTTTAATGGTATGGCTTAGTTTTATAGATGTTTCATTAAAAACTTTGCCTTTATCATGGCACCAATCACCAAGTTGATGAGGAAAATAGAACCTTTTGTTTGGACCACATAATGTCAACAAGCTTGGGATCAAATCAAGCAAAAGTACATGGAAGCACCAATTTTGATGCCTCCAAATCAACAATTGGAGTTTCATGTGCACACAAATGCATCATTGTTGGCAGTAGGTGCAATGTTGGCACAAAACCCAATTAGTAAGTATGATCAGCCTATAGTATATGTTTCTAGATTATTCAATAAAGCAAAACATAATTATACTACTACAGAAATATAAGTTTTAATAATGGTTTATGTGCAATATAAGTTCAAACATTTTTTGTCGTGAAAAAAATTTGTGTTTTATGTAGAACATATGGCTTTAGTGTACTTAATCAACAAACCACATGTGTCGAAAAGGATAGCAAGATGGTTGTTGTTATTCTTGGAATATGAATTCATAATAGTCTACAAACATGGTAGAACATATGTAGTTACTAATGTTTTATCCAGATTACCAATTAGTTCAGAACCATTGGGTGTCCTAGATCAAACTATGGATGCATCATTATTTTGTTATAGAATCTACATGGATGCAAGAAGTGAAAACCTATTAAGAGATAGGTCAGATGCGAGAAACTCTAAACCTAGGTCGAAAACAAAAGTTGGCCAGAAAGGTAGAACCCTTTACTCTGAAAGAGCTGAAAGAAGGATTTATGTACAAATTGGGACAAGACAACATAATGCATAGATGTTTAACCACCTTAGAAGCACAAATTGTTCTAAAGGAACTACATGAGGGAGTGGCTAGAGGACATTTTGTTGTAGATATTATTGCAAAAAAAAAATTGGATGTAGGATATTGGTGGCCAATTCTATTCAAGGATACTCATGAATTTTGTAGAACCTATGATAGCTATTAAAAAATTGGAGGACCAAAAATAAAAAGTTTGGCCAAGTTGGTAATAACATTTTTAGAAGAACCTTATATGAACTGGGGTTTAGATTTTATAGGTCTAATCAAACCAATAGGAAGATTCATAGGAAACAAGTACATTTTGGTAGCTATAGATTATGCAACCAAGTGGGTAGAGGCAAAAGCACTTAGAACCAATATTATAGTAGTTATAACCATATTCCTATATGAATATATTATGACCAAATTTGGATGTCAATTAACCATAGTTACATATCAGGGGGTACATTTCATAAATGACATAATAAAACATCTAACATAATAGCTTTTGTTAAAGCACATTAAACTATATATTATCCACAAGGAAATGGATAAATAGAATCTATTAACAAAGTCATTGGAAGATTATTGACCAAGTTGGTTAATGAAAAAAAAACAAATTGGGATGAACATCTATCTACAATTTTGTTCTCATATAGGACGTTTATAAGGTGGCAACATGTTATACACCTTATTAGTTAGTATATGGTTTGCATCCTCTAATGCTAATAAAATATGTTCTTCCAACTATTAATGGGGACCACAAAGATGTAGAACCCACCAGAATGCTAACAACCATAATTACATAATTGGAAAAGTTAAAAGAAATCATATTAAAAGCTCAAAACAATGTGGGAACCAACCAGTGGAGTAGATTTTAGTGGAATCAACAGAAAAATACTAAGAAGAAGTTCCAATTTGGAGATTATGTTTTATGGTTTCCCAAAGGAAAAATATATATATTTGGGCAAATTCAAGAAAATATGGTTTAATCCATTTAGGGTATAATATTGCTTACTGAATAATATTGTTCTTCTTATTTCTGTCAACAATTTTGAACCAAACCCAATATTGATAAATGTTAATAAGCTGAAACCATATACATATGTGGATCAGATAGTGAAGGGGATTCAGAATTCAAAGAACCATAAGTCTTTACCATCCATAGATGAAGACTACATGGAAGAAACATCTTATGAAAATTCAAAAGATCAAAGAAAAATAAAGATTATTAGGACTGATTAGTTAGTATTTTTAGAAAAAACCCTAGTAAATTTTATTAACTAACATGTTATGAACAGATACCTAGACCATGATTATGCATATTTACAATTACTAAATTATGGGGTAAGTCAATGACAACAAAACAAAATTACGCTGATCTAATGACTCAACATGGGTTAAAGGGAATTTGTAATGTAGACAACACCAAGTCATCATATTCAAAAGCGTCATCAAAATTACCTAGTGCCATGTCCATAGAATTATTTGGTTAGCAAGTATTTATTATAGCCCATGTTGATGTCAGTGTGAAATTTAAAAGATGACAAGTGTCAAACAATCTGAAAAATATATAAATCATTAAAATGTTGGCCCTAAAACAAAAAGTGAAATGTCATTTCATGAAATAAGGTAATAATACTTTAAAAGGCGACAAACACTATAGTGATTCATTGTTTTCATTTTCCACAAGCTAATTTCAATCATTTTTTGTCTTTGAAATGAGTGCTAAAAAACATATTGTGGAAAAATTACAAAAACAATATAAAGAAAAATTGTAGAAGTTGAAAGAGGTGTAAGAAAGATTAAGATAGCAATGGAAATTTGTAAACATTTTGCCTATGAAGTTTAGGTCTCCAAAAAGAGGTCCGCCTTTTCTTTCTCCAGTTTATTCTTCTTATTCTTTTCAAAAATGCTCTCTAATTTCCAAGTTTGAGAGAGCTTTTGAAGCAATTAGAAAAAGCAAAAGAGATTATAAGGAAACATTGAGGAGATTTAGCTTTAGAAAGCCCAAAAGATAGGTAGTTTTTAGTGAGCAAGTCAGTCCTATTTCTATTTCAAATTTTGAGGAAAACCACCAAAAGGACAATTTGCAACAATAACAATCACCATTGCATCAAGAGGACCATACTTAGGAACACATTTCAAAAAGAATTCATATTCCCAACAAGAAGCACATGAAGAGAATAAATCGCCAAGCAATGGCTACAAATTTGCAGGGGAAGAAAATGCGTACTCATCAAGATGATGATATTAGGTATGTTTTTTTTGGAGGAAAAAGATATATTCTTATGGTGGGATGCAATGCAAGACATTTTTCAAAAATATATTTGGCAAGGTCTATAGAAAGTATGAGAGGAATGAAAGGTTGTACAAACATAAGATTTCTCATACGGAAAGAATTATGCCATCATTTGAGTACGAGCCTTTAGTTCTATCTCTAGAACCAAAGACTTCAAACGAGGAAAAAGATAGAAGGGATACAGATGGGGCAAGACCACCAGGTACAAAAGTAGTAGAGTAACCAAGAGACTTCAAAGGAGGAAAAGATAACCCTAAGAGGGAGGTTGGTGAACAAATTCTAGAACAAATATAATTTGTTTTGCAAGAAGTCAGTTCTTAGGAGTCTGCATCTGTAGCCACATAAATAGGGGAGCAAATACAACATGAAGAACATGTAATTCAAAAAGATTAGCAAGATTAGATTGAGTTTGTGTTAGAGCTGCAACAACATGATCAGATTTAGATTACATCAAATCTATAATTACAACAACTATAAGTGACAATAGAATTGTAGTCACAAAAACAAATAACAACTTATCAACAAACAATTGCACAGTTGTCAACCAAGGCATCAAAAGAACAATAAATAAACTTTATGTACAACAGAGAATCAAACAATGCTTCAATATGAAATATAGGTAGAGTAAATTATATAACAGATATAATAAACTGTTGTATAGACATATTATATTTTTGAATCACATGATCAGAAACAACAAAACATTTCGTTTTTTTAACATATTTTTTATCCGTAATTTCAAAATGTAATTTAGAGTATGGGTGGGGTAATGTTAATGGAATAGTAATTTGTAGTAATTAATAATAATTATTTATTTATTTACTCGATTATTGTTTATAAGAATTATCAACTAGATTACGTAGTTTTTATCACCATTTGAATTTGAATAAAACATAAGATTGTTTTTTTTTTAATTATATATTCGGAGAAGAGAAAAAGATGAAGATTATTGTATCATTATAGAACATGGAGCTTTAATGGACTATGAGAAAAATATGTTTTAATTTCTGGAAAAACTTTGTTTCCATAGTCAGAGTTATTATTTTGATGTTTTTTTTTTATCATACTTTCATTATTGGATTTTAATTCTGAAACTAGTTTTAAGTAGATATGAATGAGTAGACTTTGTTAATATTAGTTTTATTGCATTTCAGTCCATATTTTAAACCAAAATATAAGATTAGAGATTTTGTATTTATCATACACCTTTGGATTTGAATAAATTTTTTATTTATTAATTTATTAATTTTTATAAAGAAAATGGTCCAATAATCAATAACATTTGCATTATAGTTCCAAATAATTTCAACCCAAGTTAGTGCACTCCTATTCATTGTTAGGTTTTCACAAATATCAATAACATTATACGAAACAATTTGGTTTGGGAAATCTCAACATTATAAAATAAAACAAAACAAATTATCCACCTTCATTAATAGATTAAATTACATGTAAATGTTTTTTTATAAATGAATGGTTATGTATGATTCAAATATTTTTTTCTACATATAAATATTAAAATTTGATTTAAGGAAATATAAAGAAATATTGAAATATAAATTTGTAATAATGTGCATGTTCAATACACCTAATTATTATTTATATGTAGATTGGATTTTAGTTTACAACAAATCAAATAATGATACATAATTAATATTTTTTGTGGAACTCTAATGTTTGTTCATTTTTATAGACATTATATATCAATATTTTCTTTAAATTACAATAACAAATCATTAAACATTAAACTACATGTAAATTCTATTTGTGTAAATGAATATTTATGTATGATGCAAAAAACATTTGTGCATATAAATATTAAAATTTAATTTCAAAATAAATTTAAGGAAATTCTGAAATATGAGTTTGTAATAACGTATGTTCAATATGTGTAATTTATTATTTCTTTGTAAATCAAATGTTAATTTAAAACAAATCAAGTAATGATTCGTAATTAATAATTTTGTGGAAATTTAATAATTATTTATTTTTTACATATGATATCTTAATATATATTTTTAATCACAATAATAATTCATTCATTATTAAATTACATGTAAATTTTTTTTGTATACATGAAAGGTTATGTATGATGATTTTTTGTGTGGATATAATTATTACATTTAATTTGAAAAATTTTTTTTTCTTGAAATATAAGTCAACTTAATAATGTGTGCATTCAATACATAATTTATTATTACTATGTAAATTCAATTTTAATTTACAACATATCAACTAATGATATTTAATTAATATATTTTTACAATATGTTCAATACATGTGTAATTTATTATTTCCACATAGATTTAATTTTCGTTTACAACATATCATGTAATGATACATAATTATTATTTTAAAAATTTATTATTACTAATTTTATTTTGGCTATTAGTTCTAAGAATGTTTTCATTTTATTAGAATAAATAAATAAATTAAATATGATTAAATTACAATAATTATTAAAATAATTAGTAAATATATTTAATAAATTATCATATAACTTCAGAAATTATTGTTATTTAACACTACTATACTTTAAAATATTTATTCTTATTTAATATTTATTATACTAGGTCATTTAATAGTTCCAAAAAGTTAGATAAAAATAAAAATAAAAATAGTTAAATAAACATCCTAGCATAATTACTAGTTAAATATTAAATATTATTAATCTTGTTGTTGTAATTGTAATCATTTATTAATTATCACTATATTATAATTATTATTGTACTTAAAATATCATTTAATTACTACTAATTAATATTTATATCTGAATTAATTCTTTGTTTTATGAAATGCTAATAAAAAATTATAATGAATTTGGAGTTTTAAAAAATATTTAGTGATAATTAACTATTTAATACATGTAATTGCAGATTTTTAAAAAATAACCTAATCACCATATTATTTAATAAATGATGAAAATATGTTTAATTTTTTAATTATACAACTATACAATTAAAAATAATTGATGAATAATTACTATAAGTAATTAATGTATGTAGCTATACCTAAAGTAGGTAGATTATTAGTTTGGGTTTAGGGCTAACTAAGTTTATACTAGCTTGTACAACTATTGGAATTGCAATTAGGTTGCAACTGGGTTACAACTAAGGTAAACACGCCTATCACCAAACAATACTCTATCATCGAACACTTTCAAGTTTCCCTTATTTTAGAACCAAATTGAACTTTTTTTATGTCATTGGAAGCTTAAAACAAAGAGTTACAAATGTTCTTTGAACCTCAAAAGCAAAGGAACAAAGTAGAAAATGTAGGAAGAGAAAGGGTGATATTTTGTCTTCGAACCCCCCTTACTTCCAACAACTATATCTTGCTCATTTCTCATTCATTTTGAATGATTTTAAAGGCTATAGATGTGCTATCTCAAAATCTATAAAACTTGTTTGAAGTGAAAACTTTTTTAAAAATAAAACTTATGCTTCAAAATCATACTAAACACTTATGAAAAAAACCACAACACACCCTTCACCTTGAAAGGGCATATCTTGTTCATTTTCAATTAGATTGGAGTGTTTTTTACAGATTTGGATGCGTTTAGTGGAAGATTATAATTTTTTTTAAAGTTTCAAAAGCAATAGACCATGGACAAGAGAGTTATAATGATCCATTGTTAAGTGTTCAGTGATAGGTGTGTTTACCTTAGGTTATCACTAAAATCTTTATCCCATAATGTTTGGTTTCCATTCCATGAATCCAAACTATATAAAGAAATGCATTAAGATTATTGGAGAAGAAAATAAACAAGAAAATGTAATAGCCATTTGGGATGAACCAATAAAAAAGGTTCAACCCTAAAGGCTAAACCAAATGAAATAGGATTTCATTTATTAATTGCCATGTAGTTTAGGTCTAAGCCTAACATAGGTGCCTAGATCTAGCCCTAACTTAAGCCTAAATGAAATGGCCTATGTTTAGGTTTAACCTAAGTGCTTAGGTTTAAATTTCACCTATGTTTAAGCACCATGTGGCCTAACCTATTGATGTGGATGTGCCACATGTCTATTAACTATTTGTTGACACCAAAATGTGTGAACATGCCACATGTCATTTAACTATTCATTAACCTTCACATTTTATGAATGTGCCACGTGTCAACATTGTGAGTGTGCCATGTGTCACCAAACCATTGGCCAAATGGTTCAATGTACATAATTGCAACATGGTCAAAATGTTCAATTTACATAGTTGCAACCTAGTTGAAATTGTAATGATATTTTTGATTGATGTCATGCCTAGTCAATGGATGAAGTTCATCCGTTAGTAAAATGTAATTGACAACATCCCTTGACTAAATTAACATAACAATTTTCAACTAAATTGGCAAGTAATGACACGTAGTGGCTATTCAAGCTATGGTGTTGACACATGGCATACACTTTTGACTATAATTTCACTCTCGATTTATACTTGTTGACATTATTAGTTAGCAATTGCAAAAAATATTTTCTAGTGGCAAAAAAGTTGCAATTAGATATGTGTAGTTTTTGACTTGGTTTATAATTGAACATTAGTTGAAAACGTAGTTGCAAAAGGGGGGGTTTTCTACTAATGTTCAATGGCCTTCACACGCATCAATATTAGTTATTGAACTTTGAACTTCGTCCTAATTCCATGTGCAATAATGAATGAAGTTTTTAAACTACCCACAAAACATTACATATTGTAAGATATAGTATTGGTAAATTATAATGTTCCAACATTGTGTTAAATTCGAATTTTGTTCTTTTATCATACTCATTTTTAGTCAAAACATTTGTACTTAAACTACGTACATAATCCAGAATGCCATTCAACAATACTTTCTCACCGTTAATGCGTATGCATAATTCTAAATTTATATTCCTTCTACAACAATTTTACTTCTCATACTAATAAAAAGGAAAAAAAAAAGATTATGAAAAAGAACATGAAATTTTTTTTAAAAAAAAATCCATTAACTTTGTGTTCATCGTCAAAACTATTATCTAATTTTCAAAAAACTATTATGTTCTTTCTACTCTATGCTCCTCCAAAACAATTAGGAAAAAACTTGTTCAAAGAGCTCTAGAGCATCCTCAAATCTCCTCGATTCCCTTACCCTAAACTAATTTGAATTTAACCTCAGCAATCCTAATTTCACCTACTCATCCTTCATTATTGTGCACTTTGTTTCTACTAAATTTCTTATATTTACCTTGTCCTAAAATAGACATCACAATACCTATTCACTATCCCCATGCATCTTAATATGTTTTATTATTACAATTTAGTTTTACCCTTAACATTACCCCCCCTGTACTTTGGATTTTGTCCCCGAAATCTTGCTACAGACATCTGTACTAAAAGAATTTTGAATTTGTAAAATAGACTACCCCTTATTCTTGTGTACTTTGCAGTTGTTTATTATGCAGCTATAATTTATGGTTCCATAAACTATTATTCCTTTATTATAACAATTTCTTTAGTCTGCATAATTCTTGCAGTTGCACTTCATGTTGTGCTTCTATAATGGTTTGTGTATGACCATTATCCTCTTCATCTTGTGAGGTTGTTGCTATTGTAGTTGTTGTAACAAATTGAATTGATAAATATCATCCATGGCCTCCTTTGTAGTGTCTCCACCTTTTAGTTTTGCAGGTGCACTTGATTGAACTTTTCGAACTTTTCCACTTGAACTTATTTCATACCACTACAACACATCTTGGGTTTTAGAACTGGTTAACAAAACGACTAGTGTCTTTTTCGACTACAATTGTAACTATGCATAATCACATTAATGATTACCTAGTTGCGAAGGACATTGTGGTGCCACTTAGCATTATGGTTTTACCACTATAATCAATATCACAACTTGATGGGTTTTGCACAAATATCAAATTTTATATATTTATATTTATAAAATATTTTTAATTGTCCAAAATTAGCTAATAACAAAATGCTATTGATTTTTGTAATTGTTGGTGAATAATAACGACTTATGATCTAATGATGTTGACATGGCATGCCATTTGGCAACAAGGTTGATTGATAATTACATCACCTCATGATTCGTGACACTAACTTCAATGAATTTTCCTTTATTAATTAGTCATGTGATTTGTCGTAACCCTAGCATTGGGTGTGACGAAGGCAAGGGCTTGTAAAGGTATGGGCCAAGAATGAAGCCTGAGAGTCACATTTCATGTTCACGGGAATGTAGGAGAGTGTGAGGGAATGAGCCCACACACTTCCAAGTGGGTTCCCACTTTGGGAGTTGGAGTCCCAACGGACTTCCGAATCTTTAGAAAGTGATTTCAAAGGTCAAAACTCATTGGATTGAAAAGTTTTTTATAGCATTGGAAAGCTCTTGAGACTTAAATTCCTAAAATGGGTTCACATGACCCATTTGAGTATTTAAAACACAAGTTATGGCCAAAAGAAGGGTCGAGAGTCAAATTGCCATATAAATCTAATTGACATATAAATCTTGTGAGTTTGTGTATGCTCGTGGTTCGTCCATGCACCAAGAGTGCTACAACTACGCACTAATCAACTTGTTGTTTAATTTTTGCAGGCCCATGTGAATAGTTGACTCGCTCATCACTCATCCTAGTCCCCATCCTAGAGCTCCAACATGCCCCTTTTACCTTCGAAATGCTACAAACTAAAGAGCGTATCCCCACTCCTTTTTCTTCCGTTGTTTTCACTTTTGAACTCGCATTTGAGTCTTACGAAGAGTTTGGGGGCATGTCATGATTAATGACAATTTACAATATTTCCTTTTTGGGATACATGCCATGTGGCAAAAGTTCATAAGGTGTGCTCATTAGATTTAAATGCCAATTATTTTTATAGATTTTGTTATTACCCCGAGCTTAATGGATGCCAATTCAACAAAAAATTATGGGTTTTTAATGTAAATAACGTGTCACAAATTTTCATAACAATCCATGATTTTTTGTGACGCCATAAGGTTTTGTGTTTTTTGAATTTAAAGCACTAATATTTGTCATGGCATGCCATTTTTTTGTGTGCCATGAGGTTTTTTAAGTCATGAATTCACATGCATGTGGATGTGTACTAAACGATAAATTATTAACTTGTAATTATGACTACAATGTAAATAATTGTTTTGAAATAAGTGACACATAATTCTTTAATTTTTAACTTCTTAACATGCTAGCTTAGGTTAACATACCTATTAAGTTAACCTATGTATGTAGGCTACTTAATTAAAACCTATTTTGTAATATAGGCTACTTTGTAATTTACTAAACTAAACATAAGAAATTTGCTACATCTAGTATGTTTAAATATACCTAAAATAGGTTACCCTACTAATAAGTTAACTTAAGTAGGCTTGCCTAGGTTTAGGTTTTTTGTTAAATCAACCTAAGTAGCTTAATTATAAGATATTTTATAAAATTTGTAACCACCTCTCAAGTTTATGCAATTAGATGCGAATATGATGTGACTAAATGTAACATAATTATCTTTATTTATTTTAAGCTTAAAAATGCCTAGGTAACTTAAGCTAAGTTAGCAAGTATTACAAGTTGACAAACTAGTTCAAGTAAGCCAATTTAAGGAGGTCTAGGTCTAGGCTAGGTTGGTAGGTAGTAGGTAGGTTGAGCTAGGTCAACCTAAAGTGGCCAAGGTTAATTCAACATTAAAAATTTTGAGCTTTATAATTTTGTGTTAAAATATAATTAGTATAAAAAAATGTGGTAATGCAATGGATGAGGATTTGAACCCCAAAGTGAAGATGAGGGGTTCAAATCCTCATTCTCCCAACCTATGATACCTAGGCCACTTGGTTTAGGTTAGGTAGCCTATATAGTATAGGCTTCTTGGGCTAGGATTTTGACGTTTGTTTAAATCTAGGCCACCTAGTTTAGATCAGGTAACCTAGGTTCCTTAACATAGGTAGCTAACCTAACTAGGTTAAACTAGGTTGATTTTTGGCTAGGTGAGTTATACTAGGTTGCCTAACCTAATTAGGTTATGCTAGGTTGACTTTTGGTTATGCTAGTTATATGGGCTAAACTAGGTTGATTTTTGGTCATGTGTAATGACTCATAACATGTTCATAGATTTTTAACACATGTCATCCATCCATTATGGCATCTTTTGTAACACTTAGTTGAATAAAACGATTAAGTTGAGATGACATGCACTTTACACATCATACCAAGGTTAATGATGACATGGAATTTTGTTATTATAAAAAAATTAAAAATCTTAATCATTAAACGACTAGGTTTTGCAATTGAATGTCCCTTGTGACTAAATGGGTGAAATGACATGGGTTTTTCAACTCATTAGTCATTAATCGCATATGTATTTTTTGACTAGTATGTAGTGTAAAAGCAAGTTGCAAAATCCAAAATGTTTTGTTGTGTACTAATTGAAGTTTGTATTTAAATTGTCCTTAAGAGTTTTAGAAGGTGAGTCATACTTAAACTTTGGATATGTTTCCCAATACACTTTCAACTTCCTCATGAAAATGGTTTCATTTGCCTTGTGTTCATCAAACATGTTTTTTAAATATGTCTACAACAGATCATGAACTAATTTTCACCATGTGTCAACAATAAATGCTTGTAACTATAAGGATTTTTTTAAAAATTTACAATTGTATTATGCATTAATAAATTATCATATTCCTTCAATATGTGTTTGGAAATATATGGCTCCATAGTTGTGATTAAGTTCACAATTGAATTTATCCTCTTTCATCTTGTTATAACTTCTAGATTGATTTATTACAAGTAGCTTAAGTTTTTTCCTTGTCCAGAATGCCATTCAACAATATTTTCTATAGCTAATGTGTCTAAACCATTCTGAATTTATACTCCTTCTACAACAATTTTACTTCTCATACTAATAAAAAAGGAAAAACAACAAATTATGGAAAAAAAACACGAAATTTTTTTAACAAAAACAGTATCTAATAACTTTGTGTTCATCATCAAACTATTCTTTAACTTTCAAAAAACTCTTGTGCTTTCTCTACTTTATGCTCCTCCAAAATAATTCGAAAAAAACTCATTCAAAGAACTCCAAAGCATTCTCAAATCTCCTCAATACTCCTACTTTAAACTAATTTGAATTCAACCTCAATACTCCTAATCTCACCTAATCAACTTTCACTATTGCACTTTGTTTCTATTGAATTTCCTCTTAGCTTGTCCCAAAATAGACATCACAATGCCTATTCACTATCCCATGCATCCTAATCTATTTGATTACTACAATATAGTCTTACCCTTAACAAGTAGATATATTTGCACTACACCCACTTGGCCCACCCATTTGCACAAAAAAGTTGCCATCATTGTGACAAAGTATATGCACAAGCAACCTAGGTAATTCCCAATTATCACATTGTATTTCTTGTTAATTTATTGGCCACTAGAGATCAAGATGTAAATCCATCCACACCATGGTGTAGGAACACTTTTGCTTGAAAAAGATGATTGACCTCCCAATTGTCATTTTGAACATTGTAGGCCACCTAGCATTCTTATTGTTGTGTATTGTTGGCCACACACTTGAATTTGTTGACCTCACAATATTGTCATGGTGGAATATAGTCCTAGTGCATGCATTGCAAGCTAGTTGATTACAATCAAACCCTCGCATTCGAATAGTTTCCAAGCATTGCTTCTTCAATGGTAGTTGAAGGAAAAACCAATTTCTTCAAGAGAAGTTGCTTCTTTTTTAATCAAGTTAATGTTTTGTTGTGTGGGCCATATATCTAGAACTTAGAGCATATTGATAGTGTACTTCTTCATGGTCCCAACCACACAATGGTTGTCGAAACATAACTAATGCTTTTGTCACTCCATTTTTTTGCTTCAAAAAGGAACCCACCAACCCAAATAACATGGTGCAAGAGTCCCATAGATATTTTCAAGGTATTGATCTGTGCATTCCATTGAATCTTTTATTCTTCTATAGTGCAAAACATTGAATTGTGGATGCAAGTAGACATCGTTCAATACACCATTGACCACAAGCAGTTTCCACCACCTCTAAGCTACTTAAAAAAAATATTGCTAGCTTGGGACCCAAATTATAAGGTGTTCAATTGACATCCAAACTTGTAGCATTAACCATTTGTCTTGATGTAATATTAATTTGAAGTGTATTTAGCCACAACAATAACAATTTTTTGCAGGTCATTGGACATGTGGGCCTTCCATAAGAGTAATTCATTTTGATTAGGGCCATGGATGCTTGGACCATTGAACAAGTAAAAACAATACAAGGGAGACTATTTGAAAGCTAGAATGTAATAGTCAAATGTCACCATATAAGCAAATTCCTCGTTTCCCTATTTCTAGACAAGGAAAATAATCTAGCATAGCTTAACGATGATGTGACCTAAGAAAATGGATAATGTATGGAAAAACAATGTTTGCATGTGTCGTGAACCCTCCCCATTATCTCATGCAAAAATGTTAAAAGTTAAGCCAATTGTTAGTTTTCTGAATTCCACTTTCATTGGTTGTGCCAGATGAAAGCCACCAACAACATTGAATGGTTACATAACAAGTGTTCACCTCTTCCAAGGACACAAAATTCTTGTACTTGTTATAGAGGAGTTTGTGGCAATCTTGCAAGTCAACTTTGATATTTTGTTTGTGGTGTCTATTGAGAGATTGAATATAGTGAAACAAACATGTTCATTCTTTGTCAACCATTATTTCACTAACATCTCCAAATCCATAAACAATTTGGATTCCATTCCAATTGGCATGGGCATTATCTACCATGAATCCTTTGAAGTTGGGTTTTAAAGCCCTTGCTTCATCATGACCTAATTCAATATTGTTCACATGATCTATTGTGCATTTATGTCTTTGGATTACATGCTACACATTGCAGTGGTCATTATTTTGTAATCGATTAGGTCATAAACATGACAAGCCATTGTCATATAGCCTTTGATGCGTTTGACATGGTCAAACAATATTTAAGCATTTTAGAAATCTCCTCATGGATGCATTCATTTCACCAAGTTGAGTCTGCTTGCTACCCCATGAACTAAGATCTTGAACATAAAAAACTTTTGTCTTACCATTTGTCTTGGAAAGCAATCATGGATGTAATCATATCCACTCCTAAACTTCAATGTAAGAATGTTGTCAATGTAACCTCCTCCATGATGGTCAAACCCTGCAACAAGGTTGCAAACATTTGACAAGCTTAAATCAATGAACTTGTCTTGGATTTGTTCTAGTTTGTTGCCCTACAAAAACTTGATGGTTCCCTCCTCGTCATCATTAAACAAATGTTGAAACAAGAAGGCTTTACCCACATTTAAGGCAATTGCAAAGGCTTTTACATAGGATATACAAACATATTTCATATTCAATTAACATTATAGTCTATTGGGCAACCTTTTGCATTTGCCATTCACCATTGGGTGGTCATTTACACCCAAATGAATTGTTGTTCTAGTTAGGGTTTTAAACTTATGGACAACATAATACAACCTAATACATTTGAATGTTGTAGGCCTAGATGCAAACCAACAATGCACCACAAAATCTATATCTAAAAGAGGAAGTAGGGAGGCCTAATGTCATCTATCCTTGGATTGGAATTTGAGTTGATTCACTAACCATCTTCTATAACCTCACATAATTGCCCCAATTTCTTCAAGTATACCAAACTTGAAGAAGAGAATGCCATTACAAACTAGCTCCTTCAAATCCCTTAATGTTCATCATCTCTATATGAACCCTATCACTATGCATCTAAATGTCCTAGTTTTACACCACGTTTTGCTTCTCTATGTGCAATAGAAATTTTGAAAATTTTGAACACAATGACAATAGAGGATAATTCAGCATTCATCTCATACACCATCCTCACCAATTCTAAAACACATAAATGGAAGAGAACTTTATTTGATGACTCACTCTAGACTTTGTTAACAATCCAATTACAATCACACCTTAAATCTTTGTTGAAGATCTCTTCACATCCCTCACCGGAATCCTCCTAACCAATAACCATTATTCCATTTTCCTTCTCCATTAAGAGCTAAGGTCCATGAAAGATAGATGTTAACCAAGCACACCACACATAAGGTCTTGATAGCCTAGCAAAAACACATCACCATTCAACAATGTAGCCATCATTGTCACAACAAATAAACAACATTGAAATAAGGAAACTTAATTTCCTTCATTGCTCATGTCCAAATCCTCCTAAAAACATGCTGAAAGCAAAAATGTTTTTAGGTGTTTTTTCATCCTTCATCCATCAATAATTCATTTTAAGTATTTGTATCCATTCCCATCCTAAATTATATATATACATGTGATGGTATACTTGGAGGTTGCATCTAGCCCTCTCCCAAACCTATTTTTTTAATCCTTGAGAATGCAAATCTTGGCTCCATCATCTTATTCTTGAACTCCTTTCCCAACTTGCCAATAGATGAGTGTTTTCATTGAGCTTGTGCATCTTCATTCAAACTTCTCCCTCACCAAAACATGAAACATGATGCGCCTTTCTTTGGCAACATATATTTTCCTTTATTTCTTTTGGGTCTACTCCACATTTTCCAACGAATATTCATGTAAATGTGCCACAAGCTCCATTTTTGAATCATATGTAATGCCATTTCTTGACATTCAACTTGGTCATTAATTTCTTGTCTTACATTGTTAGGTTGCTTAGACTATTGTCAATTGTCAACCTTGAAGTCCTTCCTCTCAAAATTTTCATCACAAATATACTAAGCTTCATAGGTTCATATAAATTTTGTGCGAAATTCAATTTTCATAAGTCCATACAAAAATTTCATAGTTTTATGCAAAATTACATCATGATCATTATATGGATTTAGTTAAATGTAAATAATAAGTACTTCATATCAAAACATCATAAGCAAAATAGACACATCATTTATATAAATAATAATAATAACTTTTTCTGTGCCATTTTTACACTTTGAAAGCCCACAAATTCTGCATAAACATATTGTTTTACGATTTTTGCATGGATTTTATTGAAATTGTGTGATGAAACAATAATGAACCATTTCAAAATCTTGATCATTATTTCCACCATTCCATTGCAATGAGGCCAACGTGGAGTAATGAATCAATGTGTGATTTTGAAATTCTTACACACCATATTAAATTTTGCCATCCATTCCCCACCCTTGTCAATAAGCACATATTTTGGGGACACCAAATCTATTATAAAAAAAAAAAATCAAAAAATCTAACAACAATAGTAGAGGTTTGTTCCTTTGTGAGCACTTAAAATAATGATGTATAATAGCCATAATATATTTGTTGTTACTTCTAGTTTTTGACAATGGGCCTATAGCGTCAACATATATAACAAATAGCATATTAGAATAGTCTTCAATTCATGGGTGTATGCTTCCAGATTCTTTCACCATTTAAGAATGATCACATTCACTAGTAGAAAACCCCCCCTTTTCAACCAAAAAGTTTTCAACTAAACATGGTTTGCAACTATGTTACAACTATAAGTTTTTAATTTTTAAATATAATAATGACAATTACCGATTAAGTTGATTCATCAACGAAATTTGTATATAGTTAAAAATAATTTTTAACTAAGTGGTATTTTGTTGAATATTCCATTAAATATTTTTGGCATCAACAATGTCCAAGTTGAAATGTCTACTATGTTGGGAAATAGTGAAAAACATGTATTGACTAAAGGTTCTCTAATTGGCACATAGTTAAGATGTTAACTAATTTCAACTATTTTGGTGACACTATCAACACATGTATGGATGATAAAATGTATTAAAAGATGGATGAAATGTAATTTCATTTGCAACTTTGTTGTAATTATTTCTCAACTCAATTAAACAAGTAATAGGTGACTTTGTTTTTTATACATATGATATATGTTAATATTTATGCTAAATTATGATAACATTAAATTACATGTAAAAATTATGTAAATAAATGAATAGCTATGTGTGATGTATTTTTTGTAATGCATATATATTTTGAATAAATTCTCTTGAATATAAATTAGTAATTTAACTTGTATATGTTCATACATGTAATATTTGATTTTTATGTAAACCAAATTTAGTTTACAACATATCAAGTAATGATATATAATTAATGATTGAATTATGAAATTATCATTTTTATTCATTTTTATTTCTGGTATATCTTAATATTGATTAAAAATTATGATAAAATTTCATCAAATAAATAAATAAATGTAATTTTATTTGTAAAAATGAATGGTTATGTATGGTCATTGATGTAAATACTATTTTTTTTCATTTAAGAATAATATTAATTTAAATTAAATTAAAACTCTCCTTGGGGCCTATATCCAAATGGGACTTCTTCTTGGGACTCCCAAATGGGAGCCCCAAAATTGGGACTCTCATTGTCCCAAAACTTTGGATGTTCATATCTTCCTCAAAACAAATGTGTTTGGAGCATGCGAAGGCAATATTTTATATCCCTCAAAATGATCTTTCCAATGGTGTATTGCATGCCTTAATCAAAAATCATTTGACCCCTGCTCTAAAGGGATTTGTGGTCGAAAGTCAAATTCCCAATTTGACTCCTAATCATTCTTTTGATCATAACTCATGCATTTTAAGTCTAAATGAACAATGTGAAGGCACTTTAGGCATCTACACTTCAAGACCTTTATAATGGTATCATGGGGGCCCAATTTGGTGTTTTTTTTCCTTTGCAACCAAGGTTTTAAACATTTAGAATTCCCGCATAAGTGCAATTCCCAAAGTGGGAGTGCATTTAGGAATCATTGGGCTCCATCTTTTGCACTTTCCCTCATTTGTGAAAGTGTGTTTCACACCCAAACACACTCTCTTGACCTCATGGGCCCTTGCATTCTACACTTAATCACGAACCTAATGTTAGGGTTGTGACATTCTCCCCCACTAGAAAGAGAGGTTAATGTTCACATTAACATTAAAATTTTCACATTTTTTTCAAATAACAATATTGTCACCAAGCTTGGATTTATCTTGAACATTTAATTTCCCATGCAATTTTTTTCTTTTTTTCCATGGCTATCAATTGTCAACTTTTGCGGCATGACCTTACTTCAAGTTAATTTAGGCATCCCCAAGTTTCCAACACTCTTTTTGGCAAATCCAAAAGGGGCTCAACAAAAAATCTTAACCTTGATTTCATCAAAAGACCTAAAGTAGCATAATTAATGAAGCCCTCATTTGGGAGGCAATTATTCAATCCTTCCTTTCACGAGGAACTCAAACCAAGTCTAATATTGACCTAAGTTACTTAACATGACTCCTTTTCCAACCTTGCGCCTTGATCACCATAATCAAACTTAACTAAAGGTTTGTTTATAAAGGTACAAGAATGGACACTAGGGTTTTGCAAAACCCAAGTCCTAAGTTACGCAATTATACTACACGAACATGGTCATGACTTCCCAAGTTAACCTCCACTAACAATTAGCCTTTGGGACGAACTTTAAACATTAGCACGTCCTCGCAAGCTCACTTTGCTTACCTCATCTTTTGGGGCCTAAATTTCTTTTAGCCCCAAAGTGAGAGTCCAATTTTGATTTGAGCTTCCATTTGTCCCATGCCATTTCTATGACTTTTTTCTAATAATACTCATCATGTTCGTGATGTAATTTCTTGGAAGTCTTTTATCACAATTAAGTGTAGAGTGCAAGGGCCCATGAGGCCAAGATGTGAAACCTGGGTGTGAAACACATTCTCACAAATGGGGGAGAATGCAAAAGATGGAACCCAATGATTCCTAAATGCACTCCCACTAGGAATTGCACTTGTGTGGGAGTCCCGAGTGTTTAGAGCTTTGGTTGAAAATGCAAACAAACACCAAATTGGGCCCCCATGATACTATTAAAAAGTTCTTGAAATCTAGATGCCAAAATGCCTTTGCAATGTTCATTTAACTTAAAATGCATGAGTTATGATCAAAAGAAGGGTTGGGATTCAAATTGAGAATTTGACTTCTGACCATAAATCCCCTTAGAGCAAAGGTCAAATGACCTCCAATTAGGGTGTGCAATACACTTTTGTAAAGATTTCTTTGAAGGTTATATGATATCGCCCTTGCATGCTCCAAATAGCTTTGTTCTGAAGAAGATATGAGCATCCAAATTTTCAGGACAACAAAAGTCCTAATTTTGGGACTCCCACTTGGGAGTCTTGGGAAAAAATGTCATTTGGATGTAGCCCCTGCAGAGAGTCACAAAGTATACTATAGGGAAGGAAGTGGTGCCTCCTCCCAAAGGTTGCGAATCGTGTAAAGTTTGTGCTTGAAGTTATCCCTAATAAATCCACTCCCACACCACTTGCATTCAACTTGCATTAATCATCCTCTTTTCTTGGTTGTGCATGTTGATTTCATCTTGAACTCTTGCTTGTGAATTCATCCTAGTCCCATCTCGGAGCTCCAACATGCCCTCTTAGCCCCTAAATGCTACAAGTTAAGGAGCATGCTTCGATTCCTTTCTTTTTCAATTGTTTCACTTTAGGACCCACATTTGGGTTCTTCAAGGAATTTAGGGGCGTGTCAAAGTCTCCTACATGTTACACCTTTCATTTAAATAAAAACAACAAAAACAAGTTTTATTTAGGAAGCCAATTATTTATAAAAATTTATTGAAGTATATAGAATTGGATGTTAAAGTTTTAGATTTAACAGGGGTTGCATTTGGATCAGAAGTTAGTGAATTAGGCAAAAAAAAACCACATTTCAAAGGGCCAAGAGTCTAATGATCTTAAGGACATGTCACTTTTGAAACTAGGTGTATTGTCTAGTAGAGGGAGTACCTCATGCAAGCCTCAAGCTAGATGCTAGTCAATAGATACTAATGCAAAAGAGAAGTCTTGATTATAGTCTTGCTACATCCTACTAAAAAAAAAACACCCAACACATGATCCTACTACATGTTTAGATGGGGATAATGGCCTTGAGGTAAAGAAAACATTTGAAGTGGGGTAAGAGAGTGTGCAAATAGCTATAGAACACCCTCAATCCAACATTATCATGTGTAGTGCTGAATCACCAAGGCGTAGCAAAGGAGGTCAAATAATTGGGGTTGTTCACAAGGACATAGGGCATGTCAATGTTGTACAAAAGAATGCATTTAAAACCACCCAAAATGACGTACATCCAAAACTTATGTTTTTAACCCGTAAAAAGGTGGATGATTTCCTTAATCAAAGTTATGGTACAAGTTTGAACCAAGGATCATTCATGGGTCTCTTACTTGTCCTGAAAGTGGATCTAGGAAGAAAAAATCAAAGAAAAAAAAAATTAGAGTAGTAAGCATGCATAAAAAAGACCTTTGAAAAAAATCTTTAAGAAATAGTTTTGATTATGTTTGATTTACTACTAGAATCTATGCATATTAAATAATGTATAGTCTATTTATGTACATGCAAATCTATCTTTTGGATATGCCCAAGCTTATTCTATATCAACATTGTGGGTTGCATCGCATTTTTTTGGTTATAAAGCTAATTTGCTCTTTTTGCTTGTGAAAAATTGTTTCTAGATGTCTTATCACTTTGATTGTAAAGGTGTGATTAAGTTTGATTGTGATTTTGATTTGTAATAAATTGTGGAGTATAATGTGCTAGTCAACAATCAAAGTTGGCAAATTGTCAATTAAACATTTCAAGTGGGTGAGAATTAATGCCCATACCTTAGGTCAATGATGTAATAACTACCTCCACTACTACAAAAGCGGGGTGCAATTCATTAGCTTAAATCACTATGGGACCTTAAAAGTGAAATAAGTTCATTGCATTTTAGTGATTTCACCTTGGTTAAAATTATTTCACTATAATATCATTATGTAAACATCGCGTTTCACTACTAGTTGACATAATTCATTAGTATAATTTATTGTAATAAATAGATTTATTTCTATGTTTTTTTAGATACCCTATATATGCTACTTTATGATATACCCTATATTATTTTAGGTTATTTTAGTTATTATTATTTATAACCTATGTTATTATAAATTATTATAAACAATAAATTATTATACCTTAAACTATTATACATTATTCTACTTTAAAGTATCCTAGCTAATTTACTATAGGATTTTAAGTTATTTAAAATTAAATTATTCAACTAACCTTAGGCTATACCTTAGGTTATTTTATTTTAAATATAATAATCTAAAATACTCAAAAATATAATATAATGACTTAAGGTAAAATAACATATAATAAAAATAGTAATTTATGAAAAATATTTTAAAATAAAATAATTACTAATAGCCTATGATAATATAGCCTAAAATATCCAATAATAATTTATAATACAATAGCCACTAATAGAATGGCCATCAATAGCCACCAATAAAATAACCACCAATGGCCTACAATAAATTACCCACCAATAAAATAACCACTAATAGCCACTAATATAGTAGCCATCAATAACCACCAATAGAATATCCACTAATAGCCATTAATAGAACAACCACCAATAGAATAACTATAAATAGCCATTAATAGCCCTAATAAAAGAACAACCAATAGCCACTAATAACCATATATTAAAATTGTTTAAAATTATTTAGAATTGCCAAAAATAATCTAAAGTGAAATAATCTACAATAGACAAAAATAACTCAAGGTGAAATAGCCTATAATAACCTATAATTATTAATAATAGCATAAAGTGAAATGACTTTTAATAGCCAAAAGTAATCAACTATAGCCCCACATAGTTCAAAATAGCCTAAGATGAAATAACTTATAATAACAAAAAATAACTTATAATAGCTACAAGTAGCCTAAAGTGAAATAATTTACAATAGCCAAAAATAACATAAAATAACAAAAAAAAACTTACAATAGCCAAAAATAGCCTAAAATGAAAAGAAAAAAATAAAAAAAACCAATAGTAACACAAAATAATCAAAAGTAAATTAAAATAACCATAAATAGCCTTAAATAATGTAGGGTGAAATAATTTAAATTAATGAAAATATCCCTATAATAATTGAAAATAACTTAGTATAGGTAATATTATTATATTAACAAAAATATTATCCATTTATTAAAAAAATAATCAAAAGAATGGTCATTGAAATGTTATTGAATAATTATATTTTAAAACAATTGTTCAAATGATTTTACATTCTCAAAAGGAAATAAATGTAATTATGTACATTATTGAAATTTAAAAAAAGTAAACTCGAATCATTTCATTTAAACAAAATTTCAATAATATATGAATTTTCAAAGTTTATGTTTTTGTGATGTTTAAAATGAAGTATTTGATAAATAAAATGTAATGTAACATATTATCACAACAAATGGGGTGACTTCATGGTAGGGGTGTTTGCTTCCATTATAAAGGTAAAGGGATCAAACCTCACAAGTTGTGTGTGCATGGTTAATAATGGTAAGTTGATTAAATATTCTCATATCTAATCCCCTAGAATAGGTGTTTAGGTTGATTACATTCATTTGAGAGTAACCTTGTTTCACTAGGTATTAATGAAATAATTCATTGTTTGTAGTAACTGGCCCGTGTTCAATAGGGGGTTGACCAATTTCACCAAGGTAAAAATGTTCAAATTCATTCAAAATTTAGTGAAACCCAGAGTGAACTAAAACACATTTTGATGTAATGGTCATTCCTATGACTTCATGTACATCACAAAGTGCAAATCATAATTAAAGCAAGCCAGATTATAATCTAATCAGATCTAACAAATATTCTAATAACCATAACTGGATGGTTCTTGGTGTTGGTTGCAAATGTGTAATTAGAAATGGAAGCCAATTTGCATGTAATAAGAAGGGCAGTTGTGCCCAAAATTTTTAGTTAAGTTAATTTTTTATGCTTTCGAATAATGTTTTAAATATAAAATTTTAATTGGAAATGGTGTTGTACATTGCTTTCATGCTTTTCAGCTCACATTTGTACATGACATGCCTTACAACAACAAACATTCATATGAGAATGGTCCAACATATGTGGTCGTCCCATTGATTATGCAAACACAATTGTCTATAAAGGGATGTAACATCGTCTACAAGTATGAAATTTTCATTCTACAATGTTATAGTGTGATACTTATCATACTATTATTTAAATAATATTATTATTGTATTATACTTATCATATTATTTACATACAATTTAATAATGCTTGTGGCCTCTTTTTGTGTTGGATATGCATGTGTTTAGATGTTTTTTTATTGTTTTCAAGTGTAGTATGAAAAGGGAAATTGTTGGGTCAGGTTTATTGGACTTCAAAAGGAAAAGGATGGGGCATAACTTTGGAGGATATTCCAATTAGTTTTTGTAATATTGTGGTTATCCAATTAGGTTATGATTTGACAACCTAATAACCAACATGTAGAAGGCTACCAAATAATTTTTAAATAATAAGAAAAATGGAAAGATTTGAAGGTAGGGACTGCTTTTGGTCTACCTACCCTCATGTTGCAACTACCATCCTATAACAACTATCATCCTTTGTAGACTTGAAAAATATCCACATCCATTTGTAGGCTTCATGTAATTGCTACCTACCATTTAGAATGCATGCAAACTCTTTACGACTATTGCCTACCATCTGTAGTGTTTGTAGACCCTTTGTAGTTGCTACCTACCATTTATAGTGCCTTCAAACCTTTTATGGTTGATGCCCATCGTCTACAACACCTATAGACCCTCTGTGGTTACTTCCTACCATCTTCAACACTTGTGGACCTTTGTGGATGCCGCCTAATATTTGTATCAACATTATTTTCCCTACAAACCTCAAATTTCATGTCTACTTTTGTATTATTACCTTCTAATGGCAATTACCGCTTTGTGGTAAAAAATATTTCTTGTTTTAAAGTTAAAATAGAAAGTAAGTAATATTCTAACTTTGTAAAGAAATAATAATACATAAAGGTGACTGTCACAACCCTAGCTTTGGGCTCGCAACCAAGGCAAAGGGGTGACAAGGTTGCAGGCCAAGAGGAAGCTCGGGAGTCAAGGCAAGAAGAAGCACAGGAGTCAAGGCAAGAAGAAGCCCGGGAGTCACATCACATACTCCTGGGAGTGCAAGAAAGTGTGAGGGACTATGAGGGAGTGAACCCTCACACTCCCAAGGTAACTCCCACTTTGGGAGATGGAGTCTTGATGGACACCCGAAACTTCAGAGAGCGATTTCAGGGTTCAAAACTCAATGGCTTGTGGAAATCTTTATATCATTGAAAAGCTCTTGGAACTTAGATGTCTAAAATAGGCTCACATTACTCATTTGAACATCTGAAACATAAGTTATGGCCAAAAGAAGGGTCGGGAATCAAACTGGCAGTTTGACTCCCGACCCCAAAAAGTCGGGAATCGACCCGATTTACTTGGCTATAGGGGGCATGCCACATACCATTGAAAAGCTCTCGATGAGAGCTACAACTTTGCTTCAAACTGCATCTCGATTCGAGTGTCTGCTCGCAAAGTTATGGGGCTCCAAAGTCGCGGGAGTCCCATTTGGCGCAATTTCGGGACTCCCACTCGGGAGTCCCGGGAGAGAAAAACCATTTGGATGTAGGCTCTGTGGCCAGCCTGCCACAAAGTATACTATAAGGGGGAAGGTGGTGGCTTCCCCCAAGTCTGGGCTGTGGTGAATCTAGTGTGTCCATGTTGCCCGTGGCTCGTCCTAGCACCAAAGGTGCTCCAACTATGCATTAACTACTTTGTGTGGGTTGTGTGCAGGCTCGTGTGAGTGAGTGGAGCTTGTCAACTCTTCCTAGTCCCATCTCGAAGCTCCAACACGCCCTTCTACCCCTTTAAGTGTTGTGAACTAAGGAACGTGCCTCAATTCCTCCCTCTTCCGCTGTCTTCTACTTGGACTCACATTTGAGTCCTTCAAGGAGTTGGGAGTGTGTCAATGACAAAGTTCTATAAATTTAATATGAATTACTCTCCTTTCTTTTATTACACTCTAAGTAGAACACACTAAGAACAAACATTATAATCTATACAATTTTCAACCATTTTCCATTACATAAAAACAAATATAATTTTCCCCCATGTTCTTCTCCTTCTCTTTCACACAAGAGTGTCACACACAAGTATCTTCCTAATATAAAGATTCATGGAAACTAATGAATTTAATCATCTAATCTTCTATTGAAATCCTTCACTCCTCCCACAAATAAATAATTCAAGTATAAATGTTCACATTAAGTTGTTATGCGTGTTTCAAAATATATTAATAAGTGCAATATGTAACATTTGAATAGTGATTTCAATAAGCTCAAAATGGATTATTCGACTCATGTAAAGATGTTGATAATTCAAGAAATGTGAAAATTTTCGCTAAATTATTCAAGTATAATTGTAAAATATTGAGTGGCTTGTGTTTTAATATATTATAATAAATGTAAGATGCAAATTGTGAGTAATGGTTTTAATATGTGAAAAAATCATTAATTCATTCCAATATGAATGTGGGGTTTGAAATTATAACATGTGTTTTAATAGATTATGGTAAGTGTAAAATGCAACTCCTAAACAATGGTTTCAACATGTTAAAAGTTGATGGTTCAATTCATATACAATGTTGATTGTTGAAAAAATGTCAAAAAAATCACTAACCCATTATAATGCATTGTGTAAATAAAATTAAAGGATATTTGAATTTCCATGTTAACAATTTAAAATTATTAAATAATTAAATAATGTTCAAATTATATTCATAAATGAACAACATTGTGAATGTAACAACTATGAATAATATTGACCATTAATTAGTGCAACAAGCCACTTGCAAACTTAATATGGCCAAATATAATTGACATGTAATTAAATTGGACAATAGTCACAATGCATGGAGGTGGAAAAGGAAAAGCTTTCTTTTTATGTTTGCAACCTACCTCCTTCATTTTTTCAACCCAAATAATGCAAGCCAAATTGGGGTGTTAAAAAAGAACTTTATTGGTGATCATGGCAGATAATTTAAATCAAATTGTGAGTTTGATGATACTTATATTGGTTTTTTCTTATATTTTTTTGGATTTGACAATGTTTTAAGATTCTTAAGGCTCTTAAAATTAGACATTTTATTATGTGTTTTATCACCAAAAAATTTAGATATTAACACGATTTTAACACCTCATGTCAATTCCATCATTCTAAAATGTTTTACAAAACCAAGAATAAAGAATGGTTGCATTTGGGAAAAATCTTAAAGCTTTCTAGACGCAATCACAAATCAATGAACCAATTTGTTTATTTTGTTTCAAAGCACTATAGTCCTTTTACCAAAAAAAAATTCATAGAAAGGAATTTTTTAACAATTAATTTTTAAAAATTATTACTTGTTATAGTTTCCCCAATATATCACATGTTCTTTGTTGATCATTTTCAAATAAATATGATTTTCAAAAAATTTAAGATTTTGCACTAGATTTATGTGTTTTGTTTTGAAAAATAATCAATTTTTTTACAATTATGCAAAAACATGTCAACTACTTTGAGGTTTATTTATTTATATTATAAGCTACAAGTTTGTTTTCAATACCATTTACATTGCATGACATTTACATGTCATATAAAGGATTCATGAACATCAAATAAACCCAAATTTTCAATTTTTTGGGAATATATATATATTCCTTATATTTTGAGTGTTTTATATGTGTGTCTAATAGTCCCCTATTATTACAAAAAAAAATCAACATTAATGTTTTTTGTATTTTATGAAAATTAAGGGCCCTTTTGTGAAACTAGTAATGTTTAAACACTTGCTCAACTTTAAAGGTCCTTTGTTCAAATCAAAACTCAAAATCAAAAGATCCAATGGTTCAATTTAAATTCCTCAACATCTATATTAATCATAAAGCACAACTTGCTATGATTAACATGTCGTTGAAAGGGCACTATATAGGCATGTATATAAAAAAATGTAGTTTTGAACACGATTTGACATGGTTTTTGGTTCGGTGTTTTTCATTTTTATCCTTCTAGCTCCAAAGGTTTATCTATAAGTCAAATGTTGAGCTTAATTAATATGCTATTACAAAAAAAAATTATGATGCTTTGATGTTTCTTGTAAATTTGGTGCAAGGTTTGCTTCTATGAATTCAACTCTAGAGTTTCTAGATGATTTCCCCAATGCATATTGTAAATTGTTAGGACCTAATTGTAGTTAATATTGTTTAAAGTTTGAATTATGTTTCAATCTTATATTCCAAGTTTGTGTTTGAATAAAAGGAAGTAACAAGGAAAATTTTAATATGCAAATGAAGTCCTTAGAAGTAAATTAGTAATTGGAGGAAATGAAAGGTGCTTGGTGTGAGACATACAATGATACAACCTAGTGCTTCAATGACTAATATTTAAAAATAAAACTAGCACAAACCAAATAAATCCTTTAATGAATTTTGGATGTCTCCATGGCGAACCCCTATCCTACAAGGAAAATCAAGTGCAAGGCCATTTATGTTAATTACTTGCTTAGGAAGTTGAAAGACATTGTTGTGGAAGTTAAAATGGAATAGTTACAAAAAATATAATGAGTGAACCTAAAAATCAGCACCATTCTTTCTGTATTGTGAAGAATGGAGATGGTTCATCATTAATCTTCGATAATGCAATGGAAAACCTTGGGTAGGAAACTTCAATATTACCTATGATTAAATGTTCCTTATTTATTTGATTTCTTAATAAGTTTTTCTTCAAATGGTTTTTCTTGTTCAACATAGACTTGAAGTTGTGTTTCTCTAGTTGTTTGAAAGTGTATTTTTTTTCAAATTGAGTGGGACCAAATCATGTAAAGGGAAACACTTAACATTTCAATTCATCATGAATAAACATATGTAGTTAATAGCTTCCAAAACATTCAAATGTGTGTAAATGAAAGTGTAGAAGTGTATGCAACTGGGTGAATGTACAATTGAATGACTCAAAAACAACAAAAATTACATTCCTTATGAATCCATACAAGATATTTTTAAGTGATTGAAATGGACATTCAAAAGTCCCTAACTATTAAACAATTAAAATTCTAAAAAAAAATATTTTTTATACAAAATTATCATATTGTATTACATCATATATTGAGTCCCAATAATAAATTTAAAATGTGAATCAATATCATTTTTTTTCATTTTGTAATGTTTTAATTAGATAACCAATCCATATTTTTCATCTTCAAAAGTTGATTACTATTAACAAATAAAATTTTTATCAATAAATACCACATAATTATCTTCATAATGAAGTTGTTAGCTTAGATTCAAATCTCAATTAATAAATCTAAAGATATGTTAATCACCACATGCATTTTAGTAAAAGTTACCCATGAAAAAAACATTGTTTAATAACAAAAGTGAGTCATTCGATTATGCATTTACTCAACCGAATGTGCATTTTCAAAAATATGGTAAGATATTGTATACCAATTTAGATTGATTTAACAATGTTTTAAAAGCGATTGTGTGACCTTCAAAAAAATTCCTTTGCATTGACCCTATAATCCTATGTAATAATGCACTAATAATGCATAGAGTGCCTAGTAGCAATAGGAGAATTGATTTCAGATACTCCTAAACATCTCCTAACTCCTCATGTTGGATATGTCAAATTGTAACCGAACATGGGGTGACCGAGCAATGGAACTATGCTGATTCCGATCCTGATTTTTGCACCATCACTAGGTTGGCTGCGCATTACGTCTCATTATTGCAACAATGCATGGCGGCTACTCTGGTTTGGTCATGGAAGTTCACCACACTTGAGGAAGACGGCACCGAATTATGGCAAAGGAGGTGCTGGCATTTATGGTTTGAGGCGGTTGGAATGCAGGACGGCGCGGGAGCTGGCAATTCAAAAAGGAGGAGGCTAAACGTTGAAGGGTAGATCTTGGAAGTTCAAAGAGGAGCTAAAAAGGAGGTTCTGGGTCCTGAGAGTTTTGGGCGGAGGCAGATCATGCTAGTCAGTTCAGAAAATGTATAGTAGATGAGTAGATCTGTTTGCTTGCAAGAGCAGAGATCAACAGAGAAGAAGTAGGAGATTTTTGGAGAATGTAGAGGAGCTTAGAAGATTGCTAGTTGCTAATTTCTTCCGCTGCGTTAGTAACTAGGGGATGACTAGCTCCAAAATCTGGTGAGAGTCAGGTCGAAAGTAAGGATCGGTGCTGTAGACTGGTGAAGTTTGGAAAGTGTATAGATAGACAGCTCGAGTGGTTTGTTTTTGGAGCTCAATCGTTGACTGAGTAGTTGTTAGACTACTGATGAACATACTGGAAAAGAGGAAGCTCGTGCTATTGAGGATCTTTGTGAAATCTGAACTATGAGTTTTAGTCCTTGAGGTTCTGTGTAGGAGCCATATCTGCAGAGGTTCGGGCAAGATTATTTTGCTCCAGTAATGAATCTCTCATTTGGATTTAGACCAATGATGTTGCTATGCTATTTCTTTGATATGTGATTGCCCATGTTCACTCTGTCAAAGTGAGTACAACAGAGGGGTCTGGTTGTTGTTTGGTCCTTCTCCTTTTTGGTGACAAAATATTGTTGGATATTTACAGAACATATCTGACATATCCAACATATCTATAGATAGTTGAACATGTTGGATGTGTTTAGGTGAAATGCAGTTAGATGTCACATTCATCAAAGTTGATCAACACACATGACATTGTACTAATCAGAGTCTTTAGATTGGCTAGGAGGGCCACTTACAACTCAAACTCCTTGCCATCTTCTGTCATGTATCGAGCAAAGACCACCATAAATAATACAAACGTCTTTACTTCTGTGATGTGAAGCAATCACACTTCTATCCATGCAAGAATTTGCAGGAGGTTCATCTCCACATAACTCAGCTCATTTGATCAAGAGCATTTAGAGTGTGGAGACAAATTCATGATCTTCTGACTTCATCAATGAGCTGTTTGACAAAATGGGCACCCCACTTGACAAAATTTCCTGAACACTTTGTAACCAAGGGATGAGCAAAATGCAGCATGTGATGTTGCAAGTCCTGAGGAAGTAAACCAAATGCCCCCAAACTCCCCCCCGCCCCCCCCCCTCCCCCACCCCCAGAATAAGGCTATAGTATGCTTCAAGCACTCAATGTTCTCTCATCAGTTCTGGGGAGTTGTTTGAGAGGAGAATTACAAGATAGAAAGTTATTTCGCAGGATGCTCTCCAGAACTATCTGGAGAAGCTACTCCTGGGAAGGGAGAAAATCAGAAGGCACAGTACTCAAAACTTGTGCTATATCCACAACACAAGCCACATCTCCAGCTCTGATCAAAAATGATTTAGTGGGAAACATCCTGGTGACACAGAACTGGACCACAACAACAACCAAGGAATGAAACATCAACCTTATCTAACAAGAAATCAATGCTTTAGCAATTTAAACACAACATCCTGTAGAAATTGTCATTTCTACATCTCATATGGCAAATATATACCCACCTAAGGACCTAAAATGCCTAAGATTGGAAAAACAAAACAACCAGTAGATGAGAACTTGATGTCTGCATTTAGCATAGACAAGGTCAGTGCTAGTGCTTGATTATGAGAGGCTATCTCCAAACATAAAACAGATATCACTGCCATTGCAGAGAGAAACTCCACAAAAAAATGTAAGGCAACACAAACAAATACTCTGTCAGTTCCAGCCAAACCAAAACAAGCATGACAAGAATGAGTCCAGTCATGACCTTGTGAGTGTCACTCACATGGAAGGCACTGACTAAGTGCTGTTATTCCATCAGTTCCTGATAGAGGGTCTCTAAACATAAAACTAGAAACAATTTTTTGATTTGGTCAGCACTGCCACACTAGGATCACAAGCCATCTGAGTAAAACAGACAAAAAAGGACCATTACAAGCAGAACTGTTAGGATTGCCCTTTTCAATGGAATTTTCTGAAGAGACCTGAAAGCAGATCTGGATCTGTTTGCAATTTCTGCTGCTGGTCAATATCAGCAAATGCAGGATGTGTCAACAGTTTTTCCAGCAGCTGTGTACCTCTAAGTGCATTTGTGAGAGGAAGGTGGCCCTCAGGTGTGGGGTCTGCCACATCCCACATGAACTCAAGAGGGAACTTCTTGTAGGTGTCTTGGTATTCATCAAGTGCCCGAGTCCATCCAACCTTCTTAAAGAAAGCATTCCAATTCCTTTTCCCATTGTTCCATATCTTCCTCTGTACACTGTACCCAAACTTGTTGTTGCTGTAAGCCCGCCAAAGTGAATCTATGACCTGCAAGTCTGCCTCTGGGATAAACTGAACCTCAGTGAAATAAACCCATTTCCTCTTTGCTGCCGCATCCCCAGATAGCTCACATAGCAGTCTCCTTGTCTCTGCATCAGCAGCCTCCCACTCCCCAGCTGCAAGCTTTTCTTGAAGCCCTTCAAACGAGATCCCTGCTTTAGATTCCAATGGTGCATCAAATGCCTGAAAGCAAAAAAAAGGTTAATTCAATGAGAAATTGGACAAAGGCAGACCTGGTACTGGAAACTACTTGGGGAACACAAAGATATTTGGACATGTCCTTGATCAAATTGAAACCTTGCAAGCACATAAATAGGCTGATACTCCAGTCAGAGACACCTTAACAAGTTTCCACTCTTGCAAAACACCCATTAGTTTGTGAGACTATTGTTTCTACACATCCACAAGTTAAAGAAGAATGGATAATCAGAGCACCATAGGCTTTGATTAAACTTGTTATCAGCACTCTCATGGAACAAAGAGTAGCAGAATCCCTCTGTATCTATCATACATGGATTGACCTGACTGTCCATTTCTTGCACAGCCACACAAAAGATACTTAGAGGTCTCCTGTTACTTCTAGCTGACAGATTGAAACCTAAGAAGACCTGCCTCATGCTCACATTCCAATGACCATGCTGCTATACAGGAGACTCACATTATGCTGAACAAACTGGGTTTCAGAAAAACTAGCCAAGACTTGAACTGCCACAAAAAATGTTGCTCTGGCAGTCTTCACTACCACAACAAAATAGGTGCATAAAACCAAACGCAACTACCAAAGAACATATCATTTTCTGGGTAAATGAATTTGGCATCAGAAACCCAGAACCAAGAAGATTTCTCGAGTATGGTTACAGCACATACACACAAACCTATGGTCACATCCCATTATCTTCTCCATTTCACCGCGTCAAGTAGCATTCCAGAAGACGAAGAAACACAATGAACTGCTCAGAATGCTAAATGGCCTCCCTTACCAGGAAGGGCTCCTGCTTGTTCATTGCTGCAGCCGTGTGCGGACGGCGGTCGGCGCCGTCCGCGGGAACCACCACACTTGTACGCAAGGGATTCCATGTCGAAGCTTTTATTTCAGAAACGCAAGAAGAGGAGAAATAAATTGACATACGCGTCTTGCAACCCGAAGATATCCTGGCCACTCCGGAGCCTCCTCCCACTCCTCCTCCTCCTCCTACCCCAAACTCTTGCGCATGCTCTTGCAGGGTCTGACGATAAACCTGCAGATGGCTGTTGACCACACCTCGCACGAGCGCATTTTCTAGCACCATCGATTCAAAATTCGCACAACAAAAACACCTAAGAGGGCATGTAAAAGAAAAACACCACCCTCCCTGACGCTCCCCAAGTTCCAACCCAAACCCCAATCCTTTAAGCAAAAGCGGATTCACAATCATTCAAAGCATTCGAATTTCCTTCCTTCATTCTCTGCCTAGCGTAACGTGTTCACAAGCGCGCTGTCCGCGTCAAGACCGCTGACCGCTATCTTGCCAAGAGCAGCGGTATCTGGTGGAGTGACCAGAAGCCAATGGAAGATCGCCGTGTCAGGGATAAGGCAGCAATCCATCAGGATAACGAGCTGCTTTATCCTCTTCTCTAGAGAACCAAATAAATAAATAAAATCTTTCCTTCCCTGCTAGTTGTGGGTATCAGGATTGATTTTCAAGTAGACAACGGATATCTACATATGTGCGTAATGGCCATATAACTGACCCATGGAATATTGGGTACGAGATTAAAAAAAAATTGCAGCCACTGTCAATCTGACTAGTTAGGATTGTTGGTTGCCTGTCAAACATTCATTATACATTGAACAAGGATTGCAATTACAGGAAGGTCACATGTTGTCATATTGGTTTCCTTCACACCTTCAGCTGGAGGGGACAAAACGAAAAAAAAAAAGAGCAGTTCTTAATACGATTGGAGGAGGAACTTCGGAAGTGGGTGTGGTGAAAGTGGCAAGGAGCAAAGTTTTGAGGCCAAACTTCTTCCACACCTTGAGTGGGAAGGAACAATTCAAAAAGAGGAGCATTTCTGGGTATGATGGGAGGAGGTGTAACCAAAAAAGAAGGGTGTAGAAAGAAGTCTCTCTAGTGCAGGAATAACTCATAGTAGAAACACCTTTCTTAGAAATCCAAACACCATTAATTGTAGCAAATTACATCATTGAGGATACAAACTCGGTGCTACCAGAATTCCATTAGTGCTATAAACTTGTTGGAACAAAATTCAATGTTCTATGTGTCAATTGTCAACTAGTACACACATGGTGTTTGCTCCCTAACTTGTTAAAATGGCAGGGAATAATTTGAACCATATACAGAATCATATACAAAACCATACATTCAAAAATCTATAATCTATTAAAATATAGCTTGAGGTTAAAACCCTTAATGTCTAATCAATGCACATGAGTTGCTAACCCATTTTCAACAAATGCAACAATGCAAAAAAACATTGAATTCCATGTCTGAAAAACTCTAATTTCAGAAACTCTTGAACTCAATGTCTGCACCCAAATACTAATGACACACACCAAGTTAACTTAGAACCACTTAGGAAAGGCAAAATTTTGTGCAGATTTGGACTACAAATATGTCTCTATTAACTTCCCATTTCTGTTCTCATTTATTTCATTTTACCCAACCCAAGGACACCCCAACTGAGGCTTTTAGTGTTCACTCAAATACTTGACCTATGACATGGATTAAAAAAAAACTCATCAAATATTTATAGTACCCAATTCAAATGCAAATTGATCCTCTACATGCCCCTTTATGTATAGCTCGAACTTCCTCCCTTTTTGTCATCAATCCTCAACATCAACCCCTTATAGAAACCATTCTTACCAAAAATACATTGTTTGCCACAATGTAGTTATTCACATAACGGAAACCAAATACAACAACTACGAATCAAAACAACTAAAATCTATTATCTTTTGAAATTGATCATGAAAGAAGAAATACATGCCCACGTTGTTTCCAAATTCCCCTTCTTATCCTATTTTCCACCGTCCAAATCTCCAAGCCTCCATTCAATGCCGCACCTTCCTCACCCATCCATAGCTCTATGCCAATCAGCTCTACATAATACACAAACAAATAAATCTTCCTACCCATCCTCACAAGCTTTATTGAAATAATTATTGTTGTAACTATCTTAGAAAAACAAACAATGATGGAATAATTTCCTCCATTAACATGCAGAAAGTTGATAACCACTAAAAACAAAAATTAAAACCCTAAAAACTTGCTATGTTCACACGAGAATATTATCCAATTCTCTTCCTATTAGGTCACATATGTAACCCCTCTAACACGTTCCCAAGTCCCTTGCTGGACCCACTTGAGGGTCGAAGTGCGTTGAATTGCGGAAAGTTGGGACTTGAGGGCCGCTCTCGACTTCCAGCACTGAAAGGGGGTAGAGGGGCATGCTAGAAGTCCCGGGATTAGACTAGGAAGAAGGACAAGTATTATCTCACTCAAATCTGCATCCAAAACCAACCACAAGAAGGTTAGTTCACATTCGAGAACACCCTTGGGTGTTGGGACAAGCCACGGGCACTTGGACTCACTTGACTCACCACGGCTCGCACTCGGGGGAAGCCACCACCTTCCCCCATATAGTATTCTCTGCAGCTCTCCGTCGAAGCTACATCCGAATGGCACTTTTTCCCGGGACTCCTAAGGAGGAGTCCCGAAATTATCCCGAGTTGGAGTCCCGGGACTTTGGGAGCTCATATCTCCCGGCTCCAACCTCCGATTGAAGTGAGTTCTGAACCAAAGTTGTAGCTCTCCTTGAGAGCTTTCCAACGCCATGTTGCACTCCTTCAGCAGACGTCGGGAAGAGGTTGATTCCCGACTTTTAGTGGTCGGGAGTCAAATTGCCAATTTGACTCCCGGCCCTTCTTTTGCCCATAACTTGAGCTGCATATGTCCAAATGGCACATGCGAGGCCATTTGGGGCATCTACACTTCAAGACCTTTCCATTAATATAAAGAACACCTCAATGCAAGGTGTTTAGACCCTTGAACTCGAGCTCTGAGTTTTCGGGAGTCTCGGAGGACTCCAACTTCCCACTTTTGGGGGTGTGAGTTTCATCCTCACACTTATCCCAAAGTGGGGTTGCGACACCCTCCCTTCCTTAAAAAGCTAAGTCCTTTAGCTTCTTTCAGTCTTGTAGAACATGATAAATCTATAAATCCCAACGTGATCTTTCCCGCTAATGCCCATCACCATTTCTAATTATGCCTTCTTCAAATTCAACATTACCATTCCCATTTATATGTCCAAAAAATTGGTATGGGTCTTCCTAACTCAATGTTAAAGTTTTTTTCTTCCCTAGCTTCTTCATTTTGATTGTTGTCAGTCTTGTAACCAATCCTTCAAATGTTTGTTTTCCTTTTCTAGTAGCATAGGTCTTCTTTTGTTTCTTTTGTGCTTGCTCCACATTGAGAAGGACATTTTCATGGATGCTTGCTACAAGCTTCATCTTTTGGAAGAATTACTTTATAGTAGTTTTTGCATTAGTAGTGTTGTCAATCACAACAATCAAAGAATGTAGGTAGTTGTTAGCCCTAAGACATGGGGTACGCCCAGTCATTATCATGAAAGGAAAAAATTTAGTGTCGGCTTGAATCCCACATCTATATCAAAACATGACTTTGGCCAATTGTTTATCCTAACAATCCACATTTTTTGGTATTACAAAGAGAATGGTGATGCCATGTTTAATAGTTTTGATCAAACGTTCGGCCATCCCATTGCACTATGGCCATTGGGGTGTTGTGTGTTGATGGTGGATACCATAGTCCTTAAACATAATATCAAATTATGCTACCCACTCCCCTCCATTATTAGTTAGCACAAACTTGGGAACTTTGTATCTGCATATTACATCATCCTCCAGAAATTTGGCTATTGTCTTAGCACCATGGTCAACAACGACTTTTGCCTCACACCACTTTGAATAATGATTGATGGCAACCACAATATATTTGTTTCCTGATTTGGTTTCAGGTAATGGTCTTATAGTATCCATAACAACCCTATAAAATAGTTCACAAACAAGTATACTTTTCAACTCTTCATCTTCAGAGCAAATGCTACCCACTTTTCTCACCATTTGACATTGTTGGCACATTCTCACAATTGTTTTGACATCCTCCGTCCTATTATGCCAAAAGTATCGCTTGCAGCTTTCAGCCAAGGTCCTTTGTTTTCCAAAATGCCCCAAGTCTTTATGCATTTGGATTATCAATGCCTTTCTCTCCTTTGGTTTAAGAACAAACAACCTCTTGAAATAAAGTTTTTGATCTTGCTAGTGATAATTTATTATTCTCTTCTTTGCTCTTTTGTTCTCCTCAAGATCAATTATGTCCGACGATATGCTTTCATTCAACAATTTCATGCAAATTATGTCCTTCCAGATGTCAATGTCCTTTATGTTAATCCAACATTTTTTTTCTTCATCAGGATTTGTGTGAACCAAATCCTAGTCATCAAATTCAAGCAATTCTTGAGTTGCCAACACCAGCTCTAGTTGCTATTATTTGTCATGGTATTGAAGTAATTTCCTTTTTTGTACTTGTTTCTCGTTGGTAATCCTCAAAACCTCATTTCCTTCAATGTTTGTTGATTTAATCTCTTCCACATTTGAAGCAAGCTCCTTGTCCTAATTCACCTCTAGTACAACATCAAGCATGTAGAGTTGATGATCCCCTGAATAACACCAATGGTTGATGCCAAAACAACATTTATGATGTTGGGAAAGTTTTTTTACCTATCTCCTGAAACCAAGCCACTTTGAACCCTTACTAGTTTGAATAGAAAAGATCTATCATCTACTTTAGGTGTGTCAGCTTGTACACTCCCAATGTCTTGGACCTCCTCACTAAAGTAATCATCATTTATGACTAGACCCATTGGATTTCTGCTTAAGGCATCAACATTCATATGTTTGAGTCCCGGTCAATGCAATATCTTGAAATTAAAATCCTACAACATATCAGTCCACCTATCCCTCCTACCATGTGCATCTGACATTGTTACTAACCATTTGAATGGCTTGTGGTCTACTTTTAGAATAAAATGGTTCCTATGCAGGTACTATCTGAAGTGCACAATGCCTTAGATTAGTGCTTAGCATTCCCCTTCCATGGGGTGGAACTTTTTTTGTGTTATTGTTAAGCTCTTGCTGGCATAAGCCACCACCTTCTCATGCTTGCCCTCTCTTTGTGACGAGATGGCTCCAACACCTTTTGGTGACTAGTTGACATTAAGGCAAAACTATTTTTTGAAATTAGGCCATATAAGCACATGCGCATCAACGAGTGTTACTTTTAGAACTTTAAATGTTTATTGACAACCCAAATCCCATACAAAGTCAATGTCCTTTTTTATCAACTCAAACAACAGAATAGTCAATCATGAATAACCTTAAACATAGTTCTAGTAATACCCAATTACACCTAGAAAAGACTTGATGTTGGTGATCGTCCTTGGTTCCGAAAAGTGCAAAACTACATCAATTTTATTAAGGTCTAGTTTAGTGCCTTCAATACTAACCACATGGCCCGTAAAGGTGATTTTTTTGTAACAAAATAGCATTTACTCGGGTTTAACTCAGGTTCACTTCCCTAAGTTTGAGAAACACAACATCCAAATGTTGAAGATGTTCCTCCCAACTCTTGCTGTGCACATTGAGATCATCAACAAACACTTTCAAGAATTTTTCTCCTAGCTCCTTAAAAACTTCTGACATTGTCCTAATAAAAATGTTGGGTGCATTTTTAAGACCAAATGGCATGACTATCCAATCATACAATCTAATATTAGTGATCAAGGCTGTCTTTTTCATATTTTTAGGTGCCATTTGAATTTGGCAAAAATTAGACTACAAGTCCAATATAGTAAACCAAGAGGATTTTCCCAACTGGGTAATCACATCGTCAACAAAGTGGCATTGGAAACAAATCCCAATGGGTTTGCATGTTGAATGGCCAATAGTCTCTACAAAAACACTTACTCCCATCTATTTTGATTGGTAAAGTGACATGACATGCGTATTTAGAATTGTTGGGTTTCATCTTGCCCAAATTTACCAAAACATCAATTTGTCTCTTTACTTCTACCTCCTCCCAGTATGACAGTCAACCAGGAAACACCTTGCAAGGTGGGAACCCTTGTGTATCAACACATGTTTTCCAATGGTGCATAACCAAGTTCACCTTTGTTTTAATCAAAAACATCTTGGTAACACTCTAGGACCTTCCACATTTGTTACTTCTTCTCCTCATCCAAGTTAGGATCTACTCGGATCTTTTGACAGATTTCCTTCCATCTTGTGCTTATTTCATCACTATAAGATGATGTTAATTTCTTTCTAAAGTTGCTCTTGAAGTCACCATCTTCTGCTTCATGAACTTGTAGTAGTATTGCAATCTTTTCACAGTTTATGGACTCAAACACGGTCTATCTTCTTTCTACATCAGAAACCCATTTAAGCCAATCAACATAGTCATTTGT